>OFRD01000034.1_pt1 | contig 43189 bp, 39 predicted proteins | sample 1543041 | NCBI WGS metagenome assembly OFRD01 (sample SAMN07774234, study PRJEB24372) | wastewater metagenome | isolation source: Exp Tend CN 100WW | collected 2016-02
TCCACCACCGCAAAGTCGTTGTCGCGATAGTACATCGATTGGGCAAAGTCGTCGGTTTGGGCGCGCATGGTGGCGGTGTCTTGCGTGCGGGTGCGGTTGCCCGCCAGGAAGCCGCGCGCCAGCGGGCTCCACGGAATTATGCCCACGCCCTCGGCGCGGCACAGCGGCAGCATTTCGCGTTCCTCTTCGCGATAGACAAGGTTGTAGTGGTTTTGCATGGACACAAAGCGCGCCCAGCCGTGCGCCTGCGATACATGCAGCATGCGCGCAAACTGCCACGCATACATGCTGGAGGCGCCGATGTAGCGCGCCTTGCCGGCTTGCACCACCTCGTGCAGTGTTTGCAAAGTCTCCTCAATCGGAGTATCCGGGTCGTAGCGGTGGATCTGATATAGATCCACGTAATCCAGCCCGAGGCGCTTGAGTGACGCGTCGATGGAATCTAAAATGTGGGCGCGCGAGAGTCCGCGCTCGTTGGGGCCGGGCCCCATCGGCGAAAAAACTTTTGTGGCGATCACCACTTCGTCGCGGCGCGCCAGCTCGCGCAGCAGCTGGCCGGTCACCTGCTCGCTGGCACCCAGCGAGTACATGTCGGCCGTGTCAAAAAAATTTATGCCCAGCTCTAGTGCGCGAATCACAAACGGGCGCGCGTCCGCTGCGGGCAGCACCCACGGCCGCCACTTGGGGTCGCCGTACGTCATCATGCCCATGCACAGGCGCGATACCTTGAGGCCGGTCTGGCCTAGCCGAATGTATTCCATGGTTTTTGCTCCGTGTTTGTTGGGCTGGGTTGGCGGATGGATTGGGCTGCGGCTCAGGCCGTGCCGGCACGCATTGCGCAAGCTTGCAGCGCTGCCTGCAAGCCCGCTTGCGCTGCGCTCTCCAGTTGGGCGGCAGCGGCTGCAAGTGCGCTGGCTTGCTGCTGGCCTGGCAGGCTGGCGCAATTGCTGCGCACATTGAGCACGGCGGCGCACAGCCCGCCAATAGCAAGGTGCGCGGCCGCGGCCGCATCCGGCGCTGCATTGATGTTGCCGTGCGCGGCCAGAATCTGCGCCAGCTGCACAACGCTTGCGCCGGTTTGGGCCACGGCGAGTTGAACCGCGGCGGCGTGCAGCATGGCGGCGCCAAGCGCTGTGGTGCGCGCCGAAGTTTCGGCTGCGCTGGTTGCCGGCTGGCGCAGCGCCTGCAGCACTGCCTCGTACGCGGCAGCATCTTCGGCAACGGCGCTGCTGGCGCGGCTGCGCAGTGCCTCGGCTTGCTCCAGGGCGGCTTGCATCTGCGCTGCCACGCCGGCGTACTTTTTGCGGCCGACGGTGAGGCGCGCGACCATTGCGAGGAGTGCTGCGCCCATGGCCACGCTGTAGGCAGCGGCCGAGCCGCCCGCTGGTGCAGCCGTGCCGGCCGCCAGGCTGTCCAGAAACCGGGCGCGGCTGGTGGCTTCCGAATTATCAGTGTTCATTTGTATTCTGTGGCGGCGCGAAAGTTACTGTGCTGGCAGGTTCGAAAGATATGCGGCGGCATGCATCCGCAAAGTTTTGCTGCTGCTCAACATGGCTAGCGATAGAGCCCGTGCGGGTCGAGCTCTGTGCGCAGCAGCTGCAGCTCGGCTGCGCTCGGCATGGCTGTTTCTGCAACCTGCGCAGCCACTTGCAGCGGCCAAGCAACCAGCTCGCGGATCTGGCGGGCGTCCTGGCCGGGGTGCACCGAGATCAAGCGCATCTCCTGTGCTGCTGCGCCAAAATCAAAAATGGCGCGATCGGTGATGACGAGGCGCGCGCCGCGCACATGGGTTGCTGCGCCGGAGCCAATCGGCGGGCGGCCGGGGCTGGTGCAAAAATCAAGCTGGGCAACGAAGGTGCGTTTGTTGAGCGCCGTGATCACCAGAAACTCTTGCGCGTTCAGGGCGATCTCACACGCGCCGCCGCTGCCGGGCAGGCGCGTTTTTGGTTTGGAGTAGCCGCCAATTACGGTGGTGTTGAGGTTGCCGAAGCGGTCGATTTGTGCCGTGCCCAGCAGGGCAACATCAATGCGCCCGGCTTGCAGGTAGTACATGAATAAATCCGCCATGCTGCAGGCAAGCGCTGCACCGGTGACCAGCGCCGGGTCGCCGATGGAGAGCGGCAGGCGCGCCGGCCGCGCACCCACGACGCCGCTCTCGTACACAAGCTCCAGCTGCGGCGCGCTGGTGCGGCGTGCCAGATTGCAGGCGATGTTGGGCAGGCCGACGCCGACGAACACGGTGCGCGCTGCGGCCAGCGCACGCGCTGCGCTCACAATCATCAGCTCGTTCGGGCTGCAATCAGGCGCTGTGGAGTCCATAGTTCACTGGCTGGCTGAAAGCTGACCCGGGCGCCAAGCGCGCGCGGGTTGCAGCGCCAAGCTTTTGCAGATACGCGGGCCAGTCGGGCACATCCAGCACCCATTCTTTTATCCAGGCATTGGTGGTGTCGGCGCTGCGCGAGATCTCATCCCACTTGATGTAAAACTGATTGTCGCGATCGTAGCAGCCTTGCACGAAGGACGGGTGCGCGCCGAAGGGCTCGTGCACAACCGCGCTGACGGCGAGGGCTGGCAGCAATGTGCGGTTGGGATCGGCGCGGATGACGGCCTCCGGCACCAGCTCTTCCACAACCACGATGACGTTTTGGGCAGCGAGCGCGGCTTCTTTCTGCGTGCCGGACAGGCCCCACGTTTGCGTGTTGCCGTGTTCGTCGGCGCGCTGCGCGTGGATGATGGTGACGTCGGGGTTGAGCGGCGGCACAACCGCAATCTCGCCGCTGCCGTACGGGTCCGCAATGAATTGAATGCGCGGATTAACTTTTGGCAGGTCTGAGCCGCTATAAGAGCGCAGCGGAAAGAACGGCAGGTGCGCTGCGCCCGCACTGTAGCGGCCCACCATGCCAAAGTGCGAGTACTCTTCCAGCTCCAATGCGTGCGGCACACCATGCTCCACCGCGCGCCGAATGGCGTGCAGGGAACCGACGCCCGGATTGCCAAGGTAAGAGAAGACCAGCTTGCGCGCACAGCCCGCTGCCACCATTTGGTCGTACACCAGGTCCGGCGTCAGGCGGCAGAGCGTCAGCCCGCGGCGCTGCTGGCGCATGATCTCGTGCGCCGCCGCAAAAGCAATGCCGGATGTGAAACCCTCCACCGCAACCGTCATGCCATCGTGCACATACTTTGCGATGGCGGCGCGCATGGGCAGCAGCTTGCTGCTCATGGCGCTGCAGCCGGCGGCCAAACAATGGTGGCGGCATCTGCCTGCGGATTGGAGAGCGCATCCAGCAGCGGTACATTTGCAAGGTCCGGATAGGTGTACATGCCCACGCGCAGCTGCGCAATCGCGTTCGGGTCTGGCGCACGCGCAGCAAAGAAGCTGTGCACTTCGTCAGCGGTGCGCCAGTCACGCGCGGAAAATGCGGCAGCGTCTGCCTGCGCCACACGCGTGCCGTCCGCCAGCAGCAAGTGGTTGAAGAAGTGGAAGTCTTGGCCGCCCGCAGTGCCGGTTTGCCACACGATGCGCCATTGTAAATCGGCAGCCGTGCGCTGCATACCCAGCAGCGTGACGCCGTTGGCGAGTGTGCGCGGCTCTGCAAAGGGCTGCAGCGCAGCCCTTGCGCCTGCGCCGGCGGGCAGCGTGTAAACCGCAATGTGGCCTTCGCCGGCGCGCAGTTCCACGCGCAGCGTTTGCACCGCCCAGTGCGCATAAAGTTTTTGCGCAGGTGCGGCGTTGCGCACCAGCAGCACCACCGCGCCGTTGGCCGGCCGCACGGCATTTGCATTGCCATCCACCAGGCGGTGCGCACTGCCGCGCAGCCATGCGTCAAACACCGCTGCATCTTCTGCCGTCAGCGGGTCTGCGCCATCGGAAACCACAAGGATCTCCGGCAGTTGTGCGCTGCGCGCCAGCGCCTTGGCGCTGCTAACCGCGGCCAGCTGCATGCCGGCCGGCGTGCCAAAGCCGCCCGGCGTGTTTGTGCTGGATACAAATTGCAGCAGGCTGGCCCACGCAACTATTTGCAGGGCGGCCACCACTGCGCAGCCGGACCACGCCAGCCAGCGCATGCGCGGCGGGGCTGCCGCCAGCCAGCCGCCAAGCGCCGCGCCCACAAGCAGGAAGGGCGCCGGCAGCGTGGTGATGAAGTAATGCGGAAAGACATCGGTGGCGTGCCATGTAAAGAGCAGCAGCGGCGCCAGCCACCAGCCCGCCAGCCACATTAATAAAGTGCGCGGTTGGGTGGGGCGCAGCCACGCAGCGGCGATTGCGGCGCAAAGCAGCGCGCCACTCAGCCACGGCAGCCACGCTGCCAGCGGCATGCGTTGTTGGAACGCGCCCGCAGCTTCTGCGCCGGCCAGTGCATGAATGTCTGCGCCCGATGCAACCAGCGCTGTGTACTGCAGCGCCTGGCCGTCAAGCTGCGCAGTTTGGCCACGCAGCAGCGGAGCGGACCACACGGTGCGGTTGTTTGCAAGATAAACAAAGAACGGCAGCATGAGCACAGCGCTCAGCAAAATTCCCAGCAGCAGCGCGCGCCGGCTGAAAGTTTTGCGGGTGAGAGCCAGCGCACACAGGGTGGGCAGCGCCAGTGCAGCGCCGGAGTAATGCAGCTGCAGGGCTGCAGCCAGCAGCACAATGTGCGCGGCCAGCCAGCTGCGGCGCTGCTCCCAAAATGCAAGCAGGCCGCTGGCGGCCCAGCCCATCACAAACAGCGGCAGCAGGTTCTGCGCCCAAAGCTTGCGCGAATAAATAATGGCCCACGGGCTGGCAGCGTACAAAAGCGCCGCCAGCAGCGCAGCCTCCGCGCCCCACACGCGCCGCGCCAGCCACCAGCATGCCGCCACCGCCAGCGTGTTCAATGCGCCCGTAAACAGCACGGCACTGTACGGATGCGGCCACACCCAAAGCGGCAGCGCATACAGCCACACGCTCAACGGAAAATTTGGAAAGCCAACCGAGGTGCCGATGCCGCGCAGTGGCAGGCCCGCACCCGTGGCCGCATCCAGCGCCAGCGCATACAGCCGCGCTTCGTCGGCCTTGAACTCCGTGGCAGCGGGCCAGCCCATGCGCAGCGTGCCGGCCAGCAGCAATAGCGCACCCGCCAGCAGCAGCTCCGTGCGGCGCGGCGGCGTTTGCGTTTGGGGGCGTGTGCTGCTCAAGAAAGGGGTGCTGTGAGAGTACTACGCGCGCACAGCAGCGCTGCGCTGCGCGCGGCGGCGGGCGCCAGCTTGCATAACTGGCTGCCAAAGTGCGGCGCCAGCCAGTAGTGCAACCGTGAGCAGCATGATTGCAATGCCCCATGGCGTGCTGGTTGGCACAAACTGCATGGTGATCGTATGCTCGCCGGCCGGAATGTAAACCGCACGGAACGCAAAGTTGGCAATTTGAATTTCGGCGGGCTGGCCGTCTACCGCTGCGCGCCAGCCCGGAAACCATTTCTCGCTGAAGACCAAATACGCCGGCGTGGCGCTGCGCGCCACAATCAGTTGATCCGTGGGCAGGTAGCGCACATAAAACAGTTCATGGCCGGGCGGGGGCGCGCTGTGCAATGGCACGCCGCCCTCCAGCACCACAGTGCGCAGCGGGTCAAAAGCGGGCGCCTGCACGGCCGCAAATGCCTGTTCACCACCCGCTGCGGGCAGCGTATCGTATATCAGCTGGATGCGCGGTATGGCGCCGGTGTTCAGGTACACATCCACCAGCGGGTCCTCATTAAACACCGGCACAAAGCTGGCAGCGGCGGCCGGACGATTTTTGGCTGTGATCAAATATTTTGCGTTGAGGAAGTTGTATTGCGGCGACCCGCGGGTGCCAACCGCCCAGTAGTACGTGTGATAGCGCGCCAGCTGCAGCGGATTGTCCAGGCCGTCCACCGTCTCAATGTGGTTGATGGCGCCGGTGTCTTGCTGCCACTCTATTGTGGCGATATCAATGCGAAAAGGCTGCGGCTGCGCTTGCAGCCATTGCATGGCTGGGCCGGCGCGGTAGCCGGCAGCGGGATCGTACTTGCCCGTCTCCACCCATGCGCCCAAGCCAACCAGCTCCGCAGCCAAAAGCAGCGGCAAGCCCCACCAGCGCGCGGCGGATGGGATGGAGAATGCGGCCAGCAGCGTAGCCAAGCCGACGCCGATTGCAAGTTGCAAATTGGCCAGCGGCTTGGCTGCACCGGCGGGGACAGCCAGCCACCACCCGGCACTAAGCCCGCCGAGCAGCAGCGCGGCCAGCACCACAGCGGCTTGCTGCGCGCGCCGCACTGATGTTGTGCGCTGCAGCAGGTCGCACAATCCAATGCCCGCCAGCAGCGTAAAACAAAAGTCAGTCAGCAGCACGGTGCGCCCCGGCACGCGCATGCCATTGAAGCCCGGTATGTACTCGTACATCCAAAAATGCACCGGCGTGTGTTTTCCAAGTGCGATCACCAGCCCCGTGGCACCGAGCGCGATGGCAAATGTGCGCTGGCGCGGCAGGCTGACGGCCAATGCAGCGAGCCACAGCGTAATCAAGCCGGCGAAGCCAAGCTCCACGCGGTCCCAATCTGCCCAGAAGTTCTCGGGGCCGCGCCCGAAGAGCAGCGGCGAGAGCATGCCAGCCAGGCCGGCGGGCGGAAGCGAATACTCGGAGGCGCTGGCGTAAGTAAAGTTGAAGCGCAGTGTTTGCGGCAGCATCTCCAGCCCCGGCAGCAAAGACGGCGCCGTGAGGCCGGTGGTGATCAGTGCTGCCAAAAAATAATTTGCAACCAGGCGCACGGACTGGCGCGCTGCGCTGCGCCGCAGCGCAAACAGCCCGGCGGCCCCATGGAAGATGAGCGCGACAGTGATGAACAAAAACATTTGCACATGGTTGCCAAGGAACGCCAGCGCCACACACAGCGCCAGCGCCAGCAGCCAGCGCCGGCCGCCAACCACCTGCAGTTTGTGCGAGCACCACACAGCCCACGGCAGATAAGATGCCACAACCACGATGTTCAAGTTGCCAATGTGGGTTACGAACACGGACGAGAATTGGAAGGCAAGCGCCGCTGCGATGGCAGCGGACACCCGATGATGCGGCCGCGCGCTTGCGGGCAGCAGGCTGGCCAGCAGCGTGTACATGCCGGCTCCGGCGGAGAACATATGCAGCAAGACCATCCACTCCAGCGCGCGATATGGCACGCGCGCAAACGCTGTCAGCAGCAGAAACGGCGGATAGTACAAACTGGACTGGTTGTCTGCGGCGTGCGGAGCGCCGCCAAACAAATAGGGGTTCCAAAGCGGCCAGCTGCCCGCGCGGATTGTTTCGGCGGAAAAACTATACGTGGGCCACAGAAACGAAACATTGTCGCCCCCGCCGCCGGACGGGACATGCCAGGGTTCCCCGGCGAATAGCGGCCAAAAAAAGATGCAGGTGGCTGCAAGCAGCAGAGCGAGGCCTGCCGCGCGCATGCGGCGCGGGATGGCGTATTCCGCGGCGGGCGCGCTGGCAGGGCTTGGGGCTTCAGGCATCACAGATTTTGGCGCAGAGGGCACTTTGCGGCTGGCATTATCAAGGGTGGGGCGCTGCTGCCAGCACCCTGCAATTATAATTTGTGGCGCGCTGCATGCGCCGGCTGCGCAGCGCACCGGCCAGTTGCGCAGCTACAAAACAATGCCAAAGGACAAAAAATAATGAAACTGGTTACCTGCGTGCATGAGGGCGAAACTTTTGTGGGGCGCGTGAGCGCAGACAGCGTGCAGATGCTGGTGCGCCAGAGTGCGCCCGCGCACGCAATGCTTGATGTGATTGCGGGCGGCCCCGCCCGCTGGCTGGCGCTGGCTCAAATGCAGCCAATCAGCAGCGCTCCGCTGGCGGCGGTGGAGCTGCTGGCGCCCATCCCGCGCCCCGCAAAAAATATCATGTGCCTCGGCAAAAACTATTTGGAGCACGCGCGCGAGGTTTACGCAGCGCAGGGCAAAGAGCTGCAGATCCCGGCGCACACAGCCGTGTTCACCAAGGCGCCCACCACCGCCAACGGCCCGCACGCGCCGATCCCGTTTGACGCGGCCGTCTCCAGCCAGCTGGATTGGGAGGTGGAGCTGGCGGTGGTGATTGGCATTGGCGGAAAAAACATTGCGCGCGAAGCCGCGCTGCGCCACGTGTTCGGGTACATGGTGCTCAACGATGTTTCCGCGCGCGACATTCAATACCGGCATCAGCAGTTCTTCATGGGCAAGAGCCTGGACGGCAGCTGCCCGATGGGGCCGTGGATTGTGACCAGTGATGAGCTGCCGGATGCGCACAACCTGCGGCTGCGCTGCTGGGTGAATGGCGTGCTCAAGCAGGATTCAAACACAGCGCAGTTGATGCTGGATGTGGCGGGTGCGATTGCAGTGCTTTCGCACGGCCGCACGCTGGAGCCGGGCGACATCATTGCCACTGGCACGCCGGAGGGCGTGGGCTTCGCGCGCCAGCCGCCGGAGTTTTTGGCCGCCGGCGATGTGGTGGAGTGCGAAGTGGAACGGATTGGGCGCTTGCGCAACACCGTGGTCGCGGTTGGCGCGTAAATAAGTTAGGCGCGCTGCAAGCGGGCGCCAAGAGCTTGCCGGGCAGCTGCGCGCACTTGCGCAGTTTACGCAGCTTCGGAAAGGATGCGCGTGATCTGCTCGATGTGGTCGAGGTCGTGCGTGCCAAACTGCACCGCAATATCATTCACCGTAATCTGGCCGCGTTCGGCGTGCTGGCCCGGGCGGTTCCACTGTGCTTCTGTCAGCGCTTCAAAAAATGCCAGCGACTTCTGCCGTGACGCCACCAGCTCCGCCAGCACCATGTCCAGTTTTTGTTTGGCATAGGCGCGCTCAATCACCAGCGCCAGATGGTCATACGCGGCTAGCGCCGGGTTGTCCTGCTTCAACATCAACTCAGCCCGCTCGCGGAAGATGGTGTCAAAGTCGCGCAGGTGGCATAAAATTTCGACCGTGTTCCAGCCCTGCGGCCCGTCGCGCAGGCTGGTGGCGCGGCCCGGCGCCAAATTGCGCACAATGTTTTGCAATACGGCGCAAGTCTTGGCCATCATGCGCAGGTGGCGCTCGCGGACATCAGTTTGCAAACTCATTGGAATTTCTCCTGTGCTTTATTTGAAAGGGTTTTTTGCAGCGGGCTTGCAATGCGCTGCTTACTGCAGGTGCGTGCCAATCAGCAGCGCAGCCTGCTTGCGGGCTGCAGCCGGTATGTGATCGCGTGCCGTGAGGATGGAATTGGCCATGCAGCCGGCGCACTCGTTGGGCGCGCTGGCCGGCAGCGCTTTCGCCAGATTGGCCACGGCTTGCTGCGCAATGCCGGTGCAGCGCAGCAATGTTTGGATCACCATCTCAACCGTGACCGGCTCGGCAGTCTGGTGCCAAACATCGTAGTCGGTAACGTGCGCCAGCACGGCGTACGCAATCTCTGCTTCGCGCGCCAGAAATGCCTCGGGCGATGTGGTCATGCCAACCAGGCTCATGCCCCACTTGCGGAAGACTTCGCTTTCGGCGCGCGTGCTAAAGCGCGGGCCCTCGATGGTGATGAAGCTGCCGCCACGGTGCACGCGCGCACTGGTGGCGCTGGCGGCGGTGTGCAGCGCGGCTGAGAGCTGCGGCGCAAACGGGTCCGCCACACTGGCGTGAACCACCAGCCCGCCGCCAAAAAATGAGCGCTCGCGCTGGCGGGTGTTGTCGTACAGCTGGTCCGGGATCACAATGTCCCCGGGCGCGTAGTCTTCGCGCAGTGATCCGCAGGCACTGATGGACACAATGCGCTTGACGCCCAGCAGCTTGAGCGCATAAATGTTGGCGCGGTAGTTCACCTCGCTGGGGTTAAAGCGATGGCCGCGTCCGTGGCGCGCTAAAAACGCCACGCGCTGCCCGCTCAGCATGCCGCTGATGATCGGATCGCTTGGCAGGCCAAATGGTGTTTCAAGCGCGTGTTCGCGCACCTCCGAGAGGCCCTCCATTGCGTACAAGCCGCTGCCGCCAATCACCCCGAGGGCTGCAATGTTTTCCATGGGTTTAGTGTGATCCTTGGGTGCTGTGTGCGGCAGGCGCAGAGTAGTTTCCAGCTGCCGCCTGATTTTGGTACAGTCTCACCACGGTGGCAAGCGCCTTGAAAATTTCACGCGCAGAAATTTTGGACTGGCCGAAGCGCCGGTCTTCAAATGTAACTGGCAGCTCGCTGATGCGCCAGCCGCTGTGCTGCGCGCGCCAAAGCAGCTCAATTAAAAAGGAATAGCCTTCGGAGCGAATTGTTTCGGGTTGGATGGCATGCAGCACAGCGCTGCTGTAGCAGCGGAAGCCGGCGGTGCAGTCCCCCGCGCGCAGGCGCAGCGCAGTGCGCGCCGTGCGGTTTGCGGCGCGGCTGAGTGCGCGCCGCAGCGCCGAGCTGCCCACCACTGCCCCGCCCGCAACATAGCGCGAGCCGATGACCAGATCATGCGTGGCGCCGAGCTGCAGCAGGCCGCCGATGTAGCGCGGATGATGCGAGTAGTCTGCATCCATGGTGAGGATTTGGTCGAAGCCGGCGGCGAGAGCCTGCGTAAAACCCGCGACGTGCGCCGTGCCGAGGCCAAGTTTGGCGGGCCGATGAATGACCTGCACCTGCGCGTCAACGGCCGCGCGCTCGGCAGCAATCGCACCGGTGCCGTCGGGCGAGTTGTCATCCACAACTATCACGCTCAAATCGTGCGGCAGACTGCGCAAGTCGGCAAGCAGGCGCGCAATGTTTTCGCACTCGTTATAAGTGGGGATGATGACAACCGACTTCATTTTGTTGCTGGTGCTGCGCTGCGCGTGAATTATAGTTTGTTTCGATGAAACTAATTCGTGCGGGATTATCTGCGCTGCAGACCGCGCTTGCCGGTCCGCGCCTGTGGATTGCCTTGGGCGTTGTGGCTGGCGTGGGCGGTGCGCTGTGGCTGGGGCGCGCCGGAAGTGCGCCGGTGCCGGTACGCGCAACAACGGTTGCGGTACAGGCAAGTGCCACCCCGCCGGCAACTGCTGCAGGTGTGGTTGTAGCCGATGCAACTGTGCTGCCGGCCACCGCGCAGCCAACTGCGCTGCCCACCGGCTTTTTCATTTTGGAGCCGGGGGCGACGCCAATGCCGACCCCGGTTCTGCCGGAGGCGCCGCCGTTTCCGGAAAACTGCTCCGGTCCCGGGCAAATGAATTTGCTGCTGATGGGTGTGGATGGGCGCACCGCTGACTTCAACACCTTCGGGCGCGCCGATACGCTCATGCTGCTGGCCATAGATTTTGGGATGCCGGCTGCGCATTTGCTGTCAATTGCGCGCGATCTTTGGATTACGGTGCCGGGCTATGCCAGCTATTTGCCGGTTGAGGGGCGTGTGAATCTGGGCTATGCGCTGGGTGACAAGTACGGTTACCCGGGTGGCAACCCGGCGTTCCAGGTGTTCACCGTCAGCCAGGCGCTGGGCGTGCGGGTGGATCGTTATGCGGTGGTGAACTTCACGGCGTTCGAAAAAATTATTGACGCGCTGGGCGGGCTGGATGTAACGATGCAGGTGGCACTGCGCGACCCGCTGTACCCGCTGGGGCCTGACAACACAATGGTTTTGGAAATTCCGGCTGGTGATGTGCACCTCGACGGGCGCACGGCGCTAATGTATGCGCGCACGCGGCATGCCGACAGCGATTTTGGGCGCATGCGCCGGCAGCAAAAGATTTTAATGGCAGCGCGCGAAAAGCTGTTAAGCCCGGCTGTGATATTTGCAGTGCCCGCGCTGCTGCAGTTTGCATTCACGGCAGTGCACTCAGATTTGTCCTTGGAAGAGATCGGGCTGCTGGGCTGTGCGCTGCCGCGCATTGGTGGCGCGGGCATCACGCAGCATCTGATGGATTACACCATGACGCACGCCTACAAGACGCGCGGTGGCGCCGAGGTACTGGTGGGCGACCCGGCCGGCATGGCGCCGGTCTTGGCGTTGTTTGGTGCGGCGCCGTAAGCGGCGTGCTTAGCCCGCCAGCACGGGCATGATGCGCACGCGAATGTTTTGCGGCGGCAGTGGCCACAGCTGCTGCAGCATGGCCGGCAGCACCTGCTGGCCGCATGCGTCCGCACCCAGCACGCTGATCACCGCCAGCGGATCAATGACGGCACTGCGCACAGCTGCGTGCGCAATGATGGCCTGCAGCGCCGCGGCTTCGCGCAGCAAACGCTCCGCGGGTGCAGCGGGCGCGCTTACGTAACTGCGCATCGCTTCTCCGCCCAGCCATTGGCCCTGCAGGCGGGCGGGTCCGATCCCGTCGCTCATTTGCACCAGCGCTGCCGGCGCGGCGATGGCGTAGCGCGCCACCAGCTGGCCGAGCTGCGGCGCCAACATCAACGGCAGCGTGGCGGGGTCAGCCGCAAATGCGGCACTGTGCTCGGGCTGCGGCGATATGCCCAACAGCTCGGCCGTGTGCGCATCCGCTTCCACCTTCAACAGCCAGATGCCATCGAGGCGGGCAGCCGGTGTGCCCGCGTTTTCGCCGATGAAGAAGATGCACGCGTTGTCGCCGCCATTTTTTGGTGCGCTGGCAGCCGGCAGCAAGGCTGCCAGCTTCCACCCAGCTTTTGCGGCAGCGGCTGGTGCATCAGCATTGCCACTGATGCGCACGCCGGTCCACATTCCAAGCGTCAGGCAGATGCCTGCGAAGCCAAGCGAGAAGCGGGTTTGAAATTGCGTCATTGCGAAGTTAGATGTGTGCCGCGGCCACAGCCACGGCGGCGCCCAACGCCGTGCCGGCGCTGAATGCCAGCATGCCGTAGCCAAGCACGCGGCGCGTGACCGGCTTTACCTGCCGCAGACTCAGCACCACATGCGTGATTGCGCGCAGCACAAGAATTTCCGCGTCCCGCGTGGCCGTTGCAAACAGGCTGTTTAGTTTTATGCGGATTAGCATGGGATTAGTGGGATGTGCTGATTTTGAGCACACGGCCGTTGGCGTCGGCGGTGACGCGCACTACGCGTGGCATAGATTTGCCGCTGGCGGTGAGCGCCTTGCCGGAGAATGTGAGCAGGTACTGCCCGGCTGCGGGCGACTTGGCGTTTGCGCTGGCGGCCACCACCATTTGATTGCGCACCAGCGGTGCCACGCCGCCGAGCTCCGGAAAGCGCCGGTACACCGTCTGCGCAATTGTGTCCACCTGTGTTTTTTTGAGTGCCATTAGGTTGTCTCCGCAACTGATGAGCTAAAGATTATTTGTTGTTTGGCGGGCGTGCACGGTGCGCCGCAAGTACGCTGGCGTTTCCAGATTGTGCGGCACTTGTGAGCTGGTGAAGGTGCTGGTGTAAGCCGGCCGCGCTGCCGGCCGTGTGGCGGCATGCACTGGCACATAGAATTCGTTGTCCGCCAAATCGGCCAAGTCGGGCAGCGGCGCATACTCTTCTGCGGCCGCGGGCTCGTACGGCAGGCTGCTGTTGAGAACGGACTGCTGGGCTTCGTGCAGTACATCCTGCAGCGAATGCCCGCCCACACCCGTTGCCATCAGGATCACCTGGGCGCGCCCGGACATCTGCTCATCGGTGCTTGTGCCCCACACCATTTCTGTGCGCGGATGCGCAGCGGCGCGCAATTTGGAAATTGCATCATTGATTTCGTGCAGCGAGAGGTCTGCGCCGCCCGAGAAGTGCGCCAGTAAACCGGTGGCTTGATCCAGCGCAGCGGCATCATGCAGCGGATGCTGCAGCGCCATGTGCAGCGCGTCAGCCACTTTGTTTTCGCCTTTGCCGTGGCCAACCGTCAGCAGCGCGCCGCCGGGTTTCCGGAGCAGCGCCTGCACGGCGGAAAAGTCCACTTGGATTACACCGGGCCGCGACACAAGCTCTGTGAGACCCTGCACGGCCTGGCGCAGTACATCATCAGCTGCGCGCAAGGCCACATCCAGCGAAAGCGTTGGCGTTGCAAACTGCAGCAGTTTGTCATTGGGCACCACCACCAGTGTGTCGCAGAAGCGCTGCAGCTGCAGAATGCCGGCCGTGGCCACGCGCTGGCGCGGATGGCCTTCCCAGCCAAATGGCGTGGTGACAATTGCAAGTGCAAGCGAGTCAAGCGAGCGCACCAGCTCCGCAACGACCGGAATGGCGCCACTGCCCGTGCCGCCGCCCATGCCGCCCGCCAGGAACACCAGATCAGCGCCCAGCAATGCCTCGGTTAGTTCCGGGTAACTTTCGCGTGCGGCTTGGGCGCCCGTGCGTGCGTTGCCGCCGGTGCCCATGCCGCGCGTAGTGCGGCGCCCCAGCAAAATTTTGTGCGGTGCGTGGCAGCGCCGCAGCGCCTGCGCATCAGTGTTCGCCGCCAGATACTCGACGCCCTCGAGGCCAAACTCCAGCAGCCGGTCCACCGCATTGCAGCCGGCACCGCCGACTCCGATTAGTTTGATGGAAATTGGTTTGGGTGTTTTCGCCCGCGCCGGTGTTCCGTTGAGGCCATAGGTCAGTGACATGTGATTAGTCCGTTGTGGTGTGGGATGAATGGAAAATTTGATTTTCGAATTTCACGCCGGGATTGGCAGCGCATTGGCAGCCAGGTTTGCAGTGAGCTGGCCAAAGTCTGCGCCCGCCACGCGCCGCACGCGGCAGCCAATGCCGCGCAATCCGGTTTCCACCTGGCGGCTGATCTCCTGCTCGGAGCCGACAACCGTGACCTCGAGCGCAGCGGCCGCATCCTCTGCCGAGTAGCCGCAGGCCGCATGCTGCTCGCGTACAAATCCGCCTGCTGCCCGCCAGTGCCATTCGGACGGCCCATGCTCCAGCGTAGGCAGCAGTACGTAGTGAGAGAGGCGCTTGTGAGCGCCGGGTTTGCCTGCATTGGATGTGAGTGCGGCGCCGGGCGCAGTTTTGCTTAGCTGCTGCACAACGGGCAGTGGCTGGCCGGCAGCGGGAAACCACGCAGCCGCAGCTGCGGGCGGGCTGTCGGCAGCCAGCAGCCAAAAATTCATGTTCAACAAATAGTCGGGCAGGTGCCGGTTGGTCATGGCGTGTGCAATGTTTGCATTGCAAGTGGTGTGCCACGCAGCGTCCAGCGGCTTGCCCGTGGCCGGATCCAGCTCGCCAAGGCGGGCACCGCCGGCCAAAACCAGCATTGGCAGCGGCTGGCCGAGGCACTCTGCGGTCACCTCCGCGTACCACTCGAAGGCGCGGAAACCCAGCTGGTCTTCGCAGCCGGGCGGCGTGACATATGGTTGTGCAGCCGGCCACGCGGTTTGTCCGCCGCGTCCCCAATCTGCCGGGTGCGGGCCGGCAAATGCATACGCGCCAAGAATTAAATCCGGCAGCAAATCTGCATGGCCCCAAGCGCTGAGTGTTTCGATTGAAGCGCGCAGGAAGGAGAGATCCCAATAGGTGCCGCCCTGGCGCAGCGGCGGGAAGATGGCAGCCAGCCCGCTGGCGTGCAGCACGCTTACCGCGGGCAGCCAGCAAGTCAGGAAGCGTTCAATCAGGCCCAGCTGGTCAAATGTTCCGGCGGGCCACTGCTCGCGCTGGTTGGGCTGGTCATACAGCACCACATAATTGACGCCCCAATTGCGGTAAGCCTGTGCAAGGCTGGCGAGTTCTTCAAGATCAAAGGGCTCGATGCCGCCGTGCGCAATGTGAATGATGGGCTCGATGCCGGCTTGCACAAGGCCGTTGATGAACGGCTCGGGGATGGCGCGCGCGGCAGACGCGCGCAGCGTGAGCCAACTTGCGCCGAGCGCCTGCAGTTCGGGCAGCCAGCGCTCCAAGTCTGCGGCGCGGTAGTGCTCTTCATCCGGAAAGTAGTGGAACCCATAGCCGCCCTTGCGCGCGGCGCGGGGTGCCAATGGCGAGTTGATGTGCGGCTGCATTGTGCTGCTCAGCGTGAGACGGCCAGCTTGGTGATCTTGCCGGACTTGTCCACTGTGACGCGTGCGTACTGGCGCTGGGTGTATTGGCTCAGCTGCACAGTGTTGCGCACTGTGTAAACCGTGCGCTCCGGGTTGAAGGCGCTCTTTGTGCCGTGGCGCCCGGCAAGGCAATCCGCGCTGCCGCAATTGCAGCCCACTTGCGCGCGGTTTACGCGCACATCAAAGCTGCCGGCGCCGGGCAGGTAGCGCGCCACCAGCCGCTTTACATCACTGAGCGTGGCCGCGCCGCCCGGCAGCTCAGTTGAAACTTGGGCGCCTTTGCTGCAAGCCGGGTTGAGCGTGCCCTTTGCGGACTGCAGGCTCTTGCCGGAGGACCGGCTGGGTGCCGCAATAATATTGGGGCCGGTGAGCAGCGGATCGCCGTACAACACAAAGCTGATCAGGGTCTTCTGGTCCTCGCCGTCCAGGAAGCCCTGGCGCTTGCTCATGGTGTGCGCAAGCCCGAGCTTGGCGCGGCGCAATGCCTCGCCAACCGGCAGGCCCAGCAGCACCGCCTGCCAAAAGTTCTGCGCCAGCAGGTCGGCGCTGATCAGCGGCGCACTTACCGATCCGTAGGAAATTTTTGTGGAGCCAACCATGGCGCGGCTGCCAGACTCGAGCAGGCGCAGGCAAATGGCTGCTTCTGATTGCTGCTTGCCGATGATGTTTGCGCCGTAGCATGCTTCGCTGAAAATGATCGCCGGCGGAAGTGAGTCGCCGATGTCCTCCGGGCGCAGCGCCGTGGGGTATTGCACGCCGGAAGATTCTGCTGCGGGTTGGCCATACCATTCCGCGCTGTCCTCGATGCCATGCAGGTTGAAGTACGCCAGGTCAGCGGGCGCCAGCGACCGGGTGGGCAGCGAATCCGCCTCCAGCGGCGGGCTGGTGCGCAGGTCGCGGCTGCGCCCGATCAAATTAAATATTTCGCGCGATGCTTCGCGCCAGACATCGGCGCTGTAGCCGAACGTGCGGTTGAGTGCAATGTTGGGCTGCCACATTGGAAAAATCCAGTGCAGCATGCGAATCAAGGGCGGCAGGCTGGCTTTGGGTTCTTGATGGCCGCGGATGGCGCCACGAATGATGCCAATCAGAAAGCGCGGATCGTTGTTGCAGGTGGACGGCAGGCGGCCCACCGGCCATTCGGGCACAAAATAGTTTTCGTCCGGCGTGCCGTACGGATTGTCCGATGGCACGTCGCGGTCGTGATCGTCAGTGGGGTTGGGCAGGCGGTGGAACGGCACCACATCGTCACCACCCACCAGCAACACCGATCCGATGCGCCGGCGGGTCGCAGACAGTTTTGTTTGCAGGTCGTGCAGCAGCAGCTTTACATCCCACGCGTTCGCAGCGTTCACCGGCTTTAGGCCAAGCGGCAGCAGGCTCTCGGCGCAGTCTGCCAGCAGCAGAATGCACGGGCGGCGCGTGTGCTGTTCGGTGGCTTGCGCCAGCGCCCGCAAGTTGTCCAGTACATCAGTGGCACCCTGAATTGCAAATTTCTGTTCGAGGTTGCGCCGGCTGGATACGATTATGTGCACGGGCACCAGCCGCGCCCCGGCTTGGGATCGTGGCTTGCCGCCCAGATTCAAATTGCGCAGTTGCTCACGCAACTGCTGCAGTTCGGAGTTGGCGCCGGAGCCGGCAGCTGCTGGCGGAGCGGCAGCAGATAAGCCAAACTGTGCGGGCACTTCCCATGCTGACGGGCTGGCCGGCTGGTTTACATGGCTGGCTTTGGGCGCATGCGTTTCAACTTCCAGCCAGCTGGCGGGCTGCATGGCTGGCGCTGCCGTGGCCATGCTTGGGGCAGCTGCAGAGCTGTGTCCGGCAAGGCGGTTGGTGCCGAGCGCTTCGGCCACCTCTGGCGGCATGGGGCCCGGCGGGCTTATGCGCGGTTCTGGCGGCCAGATTGGCCGGAAGGCGTGGTCCCGCCCCCAGTAGCGGCTGGCGACTTCTGCCGAGGGATCCAGCGCCACCACATCGTGCAGTAAAGCCACGCCAGAGCCGTAATCGCCGGTGCGCAGCAGTGATTCTGCAAGGCACAGATTGATCGGGATGCAGGTGGGCCAGCGTTCGTAAAATGCGCGTGCCAGCGGCAGCGCCAGCTCGTGCTCGCCGATTGTCCAGTGGCTCTTGAGCAGCAGCACGGCTGGCAGTGGCAGCGGCGCATCGGCTTGCATTGCGCGTTCCGCTGCCGCGCGCGCTTCCGGCCAATTCGCTCTTTGGGCGGCCAGCCAGCTCTCACGCGTGGCCACGAGCCACGGTACGCGCGGCAACGCCGCGCCACCAAGCAGGCGGCTCATCCCAATTGCCAGCGTGGCAGCCTCAACATCTCCGGCGCTGTCTGCTGCCGTCACCAGCAGCGCGGGTACGCTGGCATTTTCCGGGTCCACAATTGAAAGCGCGCTGAGCAGGTCCAGCGCCGTTTTGAACTCACCTTCCAGCAGGTGGGCGCGGGCAAGCAGGAGCTGCATTGTGAAGTCCCCGGACCACTCTGCGAGCCATATTTTGGCCAGTTGGCGCGCATAATCCGGCCGCCCGTTGTTCAAGGCGGCATGCATTGAATTGATAACGCTGGCGCGATCAAGCATGAGCGGCTTGTTGCAATAGGTGTGCCAATACCTGCACCTGAAAGATATAATCGCGACCGTGTTTGGAAAGAAAGCAGCTGCAACAGCCCTGATTTCAGCGGGGAATAACGGGGTTAGTGGCGCGCTGATTCACCTCGATAGCGTGTCAAAAAGCTTCAAGGTGGGCGCGGCCATGGTGCCGGTTCTCAACCAAATTTCGCTCCAAGTGCAGCGCGGCGAGTTTGTGGCCGTGGTTGGCCCGTCCGGCAATGGCAAATCCACACTGCTTAACATGGTGACCGGAATCGATGCGCCCAGCAGTGGCACAGTGCATGTTGGCGGCCATTGCCTCAATGGCATGAGCGAGAACGACCTCGCCGCGTGGCGCGGGGCCACGGTTGGGATCATCTTCCAGTTTTTTCAAATGTTGCCAGCGCTGACTTTGCTGCAAAATGTGGTGCTGCCAATGGATTTTTCTGCGGCGCTGCCGGCCCGCCAGCGCCGCGAGCGGGCTGCCCACTTGCTGGCGCTTGTGGGCCTTGCGGATCAGGCGCACAAGCTGCCCAACATGGTGTCCGGCGGCCAGCAGCAGCGCGCTGCCATTGCGCGCGCGCTGGCCAATGACCCGCCCTTGCTGCTGGCTGACGAACCCACCGGCAACCTCGATTCCAAAACCGCCGCAGAAATCTTCGAGCTGTTTTGTGCGCTGGTGGAGCAGGGCAAAACAATGGTGATGGTGACGCACGACAAGGAGCTGGCGCGGCGCATTCCGCGCGTGGTTGAAATTGTGAACGGGCAAGTGAGCGGCGACTGGGCGCAGCCGGTGGAGCGCTACGCTGCGCCGCCGGCGCTGCAGCCGGCGCTGTCATCTGTCAGCGCGCACTGAGGGCGCACCGCATGGGTGTGCTGTGGGCAAAACTATGGTTTGACTTGTGGCATCAAAAGGCGCGCACGGTGCTGGTGGTCACGAGTGTGGCGGCGGGTGTGTTTGCAGTCGGCGGCATCTTTGGCATGAGCGACCAGCTGATTGGCGGCATGGACGAGTCGCATCGCAATACGCAGCCCTCGCACATCAACATGTTTTTGCAGCACTCGGTGGGCCTGGCCAACGCGCAGCAGCTGGCCAAGCTGCCCGGCGTGGAAGGTGTTGACCTCGGCAACCAGATTTCAGTGCGCTACAAAATGCAGCCAAGCGCGGAATGGCGGGGCGGCAACATTGTCACGCGCAGCGACTACGCGCACCAGACCTACGACATAGTCACGCTCAAGGCGGGCAGCTGGCCCGACCGCAACACGATTGGCGTGGAGCGGCTCACAGCGCAGTACTTTGGCTTGAAGGTGGGCGACAGCGTGCTGCTGGAAATGCCTGACGAAACTTCACGGCCATTCCTGATCACCGGGCTGATGCGCCAGCCGCTGGTGGAGCCGCCGCAGTTTGGCGGCGATGCAGTGTTCTTCATGGACAATCAAGGCTTGGAGCGGCTTGGCATCCCCGACGGACGCTACTTCAATTTGAAGGCGCGCACCGTGCCGTACAGCGAGGAGAATGCGCGCGCTGCAGCCGGCCAAATCAAAGACCGGCTTGCGAAGGACCGCATCAGTGTGGCTGCCACGCTGTTTCAAGGCCCGAGCGAGCACTGGGCGCGGCCATTGGTGGAAGGCGTGCAGCTGGTACTGGAGGTGCTGGCGGTTGTTTCACTGCTGATGAGTGTGGTGCTGGTGACCAACACAGTCACCGCCATCATCACCGAGCAGACCAACCAGATTGGCATCATTAAGGCAATTGGCGGGACGCGCCGCGCGATTGGCCGGCTGTACCTGACGGGTGTCGCCTTCTATGGCGTGCTGGCGTTTTTTATATCAGTGCCATTGGGTGCGCTGCTGGCATTTGGAGCCAGCCGCTGGTTCCTCAACATGTTCAACATTGAGCATGAGATTTTTGATGTGTCGCAGCGCGCGTTTTCCTTCCAGATCTTTGCTGCGCTGGCCGTGCCGCTGCTGGCTGCGCTGCATCCTGTGCTGCGCGGCGTGGCGATTACCGTGCGGCAGGCGCTGGCATCTTATGGATTGGGGAGCGGCCAGTTTGGGCGCGGGCGCTTCGAGCAGCTGCTCGAGCGCGCCGGGCTCGGCCGGCTGCCGGCAGCGCCGGCGCTGGCATTGGGCAACATGTTTCGGCGCAAGGAACGCCTGCTGCTCACACAGCTGGTGCTGATTGCTGCTGGCGCAATGTTTATGTCGGTGTTGAGCCTCAACGAGTCGTTGATTTTTACGCTGGACACGGACTTGGCGCGCCGGGAGTACAACATCCGCTTTGTCTTTGTGCGTGAAGAGCGGTTTAACCGCGTGCTGCCGCTGGTGGACGCAATGCCTGGGGTGGCCGCTGCTGAACTTTGGTATGTGCATCCGGTGTCGGTGCTGCGCGCCGGGCAGCGCGCGCGCGAGGTTGGCTCCGGCGCACAAATTATTGGCGTGCCGTTTGGCAGTGATATGTATGTGCCGCGCGTGCTGGAGGGGCGCTGGCTTACCACGCGTGGCGTAAATGAAATTATGATCAGCCGCGAAATGGCCGATGAAAATGGGCTGCATGTTGGCGACTCAGTTTCACTCGACCTGGGTGAGTTTGGCGCCAGCCCGTGGAGTGTGGCCGGCATCTTCAAAGTGGCGCATCGCAAGGTGGGCGACCCGGATCCGGTATATGCGCCGGCCGATGCGGTAAAGGCCGCCACCAAAAAGTTTGAGCAGGGCAGCCGGCTGCTGGTGCGCACACGCAGCCAGGCGGCTGCAGATGTGGATGCGGTTTATCGGCGTATCAATGACGCGCTTGAGGCGCGGCAGGTGGTTGTGAGCACGTTTGGGTCAGCCACAACGGCGGAAGACAAAGTTTTCGCGCTCGGCCAGTTTTCAGTGGTGACTGCGCTGCTGCTGGTGGTGGCGGTGGTGGTGGCAGTGGTCGGCGGCCTCGGCTTGATGGGTTCGCTTGCCATCAGTGTGGTGGAACGCACGCGCGAGGTGGGCGTGATGCGGGCGGTGGGTGCGCGCTCGCGCACGATCATGGTTATGTTTTTACTGGAAGGCGTGCTGCAGGCGGTGGTCAGCTGGCTGCTGGCTGTGCCCGTTGCTTATGTGGTGGCGCGGCCGTTTGCGCGGGCGCTGGGCCAGGTAATGCTGAAGATGGACCTGGACTTTCAGTTTGCATTCTCCGCTGCGGGAGTGTGGCTGGTGTGTGTGCTCGTGATTGCGGTGGCGGCTTCGGCTATGCCTGCGCAGCGCGCCGCACGCATTCGCGTTTCTGAAAGTTTGGCTTACGCCTGAGGCAGCCCAGCAGCAGCAGCGCTACGCGTCTTTCAGGTCGCGCGCAGCAGGCAGTCCGCCCAGGCTCTCGGCAGCATGCACTGCGTTCAACACCGCCTCCGCTAAAACTTCTGCGGCCACAGCGCCGACGATGCCCGCTGCAGCCTTTGCCTTTCCGGTTGAAAGCGCAAAGATGGTGTCTCCGTCCAAATGTGTATGCACCGGCCGAATCGTGCGGGCGAGTCCGTCGTGCGCCATCTGAGCTACCTTGGTTGCGCCGGCTTTGTCCAGCGATGCGTTGGTGGCAATGATGGCGAGCGTGGTGTTTGTGCCCGCCATGGATGCCAGCGTCTGGCCGAGCGTGCCGGCTGCAAATTCCAGTGAGTTGATAAAGCGGCCAGTCAGCGGCTGGCGCGCACCAGCCACCGTGCGCTGTGAGCCCGGGTCAATCACTTCACCCACCGCGTTCAGCGCCACAAGCGCCCCCACAATCACACCGCGCCCAATCTGGCGGCTGGCGCTGCCGATGCCGGTTTTAGTGGCCTGCTTGAACCCCAGCAGCTTGCCAACTGTGCAGCCTGTGCCCGCGCCCACATTGCCCTGCGCCACCGGGCCGGCAGCTGCAGCCGCGCACGCAGCGTAACCTGCAGCACTGTCCGGCCGCACAGTAGCGCTGCCAATGGCAAGGTCAAACAAAATGGCGGCGGGCACAATCGGCACCTTGGCAACGCCGGTATCAAAGCCCTGCCCGTGTTCCTCGAGCCAGCGCATCACGCCGTCGGCAGCTGCCAGCCCGAAGGCACTGCCGCCGCTGAGCAGGATGGCGTTCACATGCTGCACCATGCAGGTGGGGTCCAGCAGCGCCAGTTCACGCGTGCCCGGTGCGCCGCCGCGCACATCCACGCCGCAGGTGGTGCCCTTCGGGCAGACCACAACCGTGCAGCCGGTAATTGCATGCAGGTCCGTGTAGTGCCCCACTTGAATTCCCGGCACATCCGTGATGGCATTGTGTGGCATACTTTTTGTCATTGGCTTCGGCTCAATGCTGCGCTAAATTCTGGGCCGGTGGCATTGGCCTGATGAACAGCGCAGCTTGCTAACAGAATTGCCCATCGGTATGCCATTATGACCCAGCCCACACCCCGTGTCTGCGGGCACGCATTATGAATCTCGCTTCGGCGTTGCTTTTGATTGCCGGTGGCGTTGCAGCCGGATTCATAAACACCATTGCCGGCAGTGGGTCCCTGATTACGCTGCCGCTGCTGATTTTTGCCGGGTTGCCGGCAACGATTGCCAACGGCAGCAACCGCGTGGCCGTGTTAGCGCAGAGCTTTGTGGCGGTGCAGAGTTTCCGGCGCGGCGGTGTGCTGGACATTCGCAAGAGTTTAACCCTGATTGTGCCGGCTGCGCTTGGGGCGCTGCTGGGTGCGCAGATTGCGGTGAAGATGGACGAGGTGCTGATGCGGCGTGCGATTGGCGTGCTCATGATTGGCATGTTGATCATCACTGTGCTGCGCTCGCGCGGCTGGGGCGCAGCGGCGCCCGGGCACCGCAAAGCGGCGCGCGTGGAGTTGCAGGTTCTGTTGTTCTTCGCGATCGGTGTGTATGGCGGATTTATTCAGGCGGGCGTTGGCGTGCTGCTGTTGATGGCCATCCTTGTGGCGACGCCCTTGGATTTAGTGGCCGGCAATGCAACGAAGAACTTGATTGTGCTGGTGTTCACGATATTTGCGCTGGCAGTCTTTGTGTACAACCGGCAGGTGGATTGGGCGGCTGGCTTTGTGCTTTCGATTGGCAACGCGGCGGGCGCATGGCTGGGTGCGCGCCTGTCGCTCAAGCATGGTGCGCCGCTGGTGCAGGCGCTGTTGATTGTGGTGGTGGTCGCTTCGGCTGCTGACCTGCTGGGTGTGTTTCGATTATTGGCGCAGCTGGTGGCGCTGCCGTGATGGCGGATGCTTGGCTACGGCTGCGCGTGTTGCGTGCGCGGCTGCGGCTGAAGCCGGCAGGCGGCAGCCAGCCCGAACACTTTGCAGCTTACGCCATTCCAGAAAGTTCGTACAGCCGGTCAGCCACTTTCTCCAGATGTTCTCTTTGATGTAATCTCGCCAGCCATGCCTTTGGCAGGCTGCTTGTGCCGTAGTGCGCGCCGGCCAGCTGGCCGAAGATGGCCGCGGTTGTGTCGGCGTCATCGCCAAGGTTTGCGGCCAGCAGGCTGCCGGTTTGGAAGTCGTCGCTGTTGTAAAACGCCCACAGCGCTGCTTCGAGCGAGCGCACCACATAGCCGCTGCCCTCGATGCGCGGCGGCTGGCGCTGCTTGAACGAGCCCGCGGCAACCTCGGCGATGCGCGGTGCGAGTGGCTGCTGCTGCCATGCGTTTGCAACCGGTGAGTAGTGCGCGGCAAGCAAATCAGGTTTTGCGATGCCGGTGAGCGCGCCGGCCAGCAAGGCTGCAAAGTAGCGCGTGGCATCGATGCATTCGCGGGCACCGTGCGTGATGCGCGTGCTTTGCGCTGCGAGCAGTAGTGCGTTTGCGGGCTGGCGCGCGTAGAACATCACAAGCGGGGCAAGGCGCATGAGGCAGCCGTTGCCGGCGGACTGTGGGTCAGTGGGCCCGCAGTACGGTGCTTGTGTGCGCTCAAACTCCAGCAGCGCTTTCGCAGTCACATTGCCAATATCAAAGCATTTGCCGGTGCTGCTGTTGTAGCCTTCGCGCCACCAGCGCAGATAACGCTTGGCCTGATCAACCGGATCAAAGCCGTTGTTTTCAATCAAGCTGTCTGCGAGGCACAAAGCCATTGAGGTGTCGTCTGTCCACTGTCCCGGCTTCAGCTGGTGTGGCCCGCCGCCGTTTAACGCCTTCAGCGGTTCGAATGTTCCCGGCGGTTTGAATTCCACGGCTGCGCCAAGCGCGTCGCCGAGAGCCAGCCCCAGCAGGCTGGCGCGGTAGCGGTCGCGCGTGTTCACTGGCTGCTGAATAACTTGTGCGTGCCGCGCTGCGCACTCTGCAAGCGGCCACTGGTGGTGAGTGCGCGCACTGCGGCCTGCACGGCTGGCATGCCATGGCGCCGGAAGCGGCCGGCAATTTTGTCCAGCGTGCGCGCTGTGCTGCAATAGTCAATGATGGCCGCAGCCAGTGTGTCCGCTGCTGTGGGCAGGGCGTGGCGCGGATTAACTTGCGTGTGGCCCGGGTTGTGGTCCAGGTCTTCGCCGCGCACAAATGACAATTGGCTGGCATGGGCGGCCAGCAGCGCGCGCAGGCGGCGCTTGATGACACCGCCAGTGCCGCTGGAGCCGTAGCCATGCACAACATCAATGCAGGCGCGGCTGTGCTGCACGTGCTGGTTGTACGCAGTCACAAAATTGCGCAGCGCCGCGTCTGCAGTTTGGTGATGCAGGTCCAGTGTGAGTTTGCTCATATGAACTCGGTGAACACCATGTTGGCAAGCAGCCGGCCGCCCGGGGTTATGCGGGCGCGCTCGCCGGTCCAGTCCACCAAGCCGCGGGCTTGCAGTGCACGCAGCTTGGCACCAAACTGTGCTTCCAGCGATGTGCCAAAGCGTGATTCAAAATTGCGGGCAGATACGCCCTCATGGGTGAGGCGCATGCCCATCAGCATCGTGTCGCTCATCTCCACGGCGGCACTGACCTCCGTGCGCTGCACGCATGCCGGCGAGGCCGGGAATGCACTCGGGCGCGCAGCCCGCATGCGCTTGATGAATGCCTGCGGCGCAAGTGCATTGGAATAGCGGGCGCCGCCGGCAAAGCCATGCGCGCCCGCGCCAAACCCAAGATAGGGCAGGTTGCGCCAGTACTGCAGGTTGTGGCGGCATTCCTGCGTGGGCGAATGCGGTGCAGTTGGCGGCCGCGCCCAGTTTGAGATTTCGTATTGCACCCAGCCGTTTTGCGTCAGCGTTGCGCTGGCCCATTCATACATGTCGGCGGCCAGGTCGGAGTCGGGCAGCGGCAGCTGCCCTTTGGTTACTGCGGCCTGCATGGGCGTGCCGTGTTCCAAGATCAAGGCGTACACGGAGAGATGGTCGGGGTTTAGCGCGAGCACTGCGTGGAGTGTGTGCTGCCATTCAGGCAATGTTTGGTATGGCAGGCCGAACATTACATCCAGGCTGAGGCGCGCAAAGCCGGCGCGGCGTGCATTGTGCACGGCAGTTTGGGCTTGCGCAAAAGTGTGCAGCCGGTCAAGCAGTTGCAGCTCGTGTGCGTTGGCGGATTGCACGCCAAACGAGATGCGGTTGATGCCCGCGGCACGCAAGCCGGCTAGCTGCTCAAAGTCCACTGTTCCCGGGTTGGCTTCCAGGGTGAGCTCGCAATCCGGCAAAAGTTCAAACGCAGTGTTGACTGCGTCTAGAATTTTCTTTACGGCACTGACTGGCAGCAGGGACGGGGTGCCGCCTCCCAAGAAGACCGTGTGCACCAAAAGTTTCTCGGGTGCACTCGCGCCAACCAGCTCCACTTCCCGGCACAGGGCGCTTACATATTCAGGCATCAACGCCTCCAGGCCGGCGTAGGTGTTGAAGTCGCAATACGCGCAGCGCACCGCGCAGAAGGGCACGTGCAGGTAAACGCTATGTGGTTGTGGGGACTTGGTGGCGTTTGGGCCAGCCGGGCCGGTACGCAGTGCGGAGATGGCTGTGCGAACTCCTAAAGTTCGTAGCTCAAGATTGAGCCGGGCTTGTTCACAATGTCCGGCACATAGACCGCAAGGTCACGGTAGGCGTGGCCGGTGTGCGAGCTAAAGTTGACAAGTTTTTCCATTGCGGGGTTTAGCAGCAGCGAATCGCGCACATGCCCGATGTTGCGCAGCTGCTCGCGGCTGGGCTGGAGTTGTTCATGTTGCAGCATTGACGCGCCAGAAGCATAGGTGACGGCTGAAGACTGGCCGGCATAAAACTGCTTGGCAGGGTTGGTGGCAGCGGTGAATGGGCGGTCTCCGCCCATGACCTCAAGAATCGGCGACCTGACAATTGCGGATGAATATGGCATGACGATTTACCCTGTGCGAAGTATACACCAACTGCGCGGAGTTACGGCTGGTGGCCCGTGCCGGCCGCCTTTGCTAGTGCCACCGCTCCCCATAAAGGCGCATCGTCGATCAATTGCGCGGGTGCAATATCGATCGTGATTTCCGGCAGGGCAGTGGCGCGCGCAGCGGCCTGCAGCACCTGCCACCAGCGGCTGCCCGCCTTGGTGACGCCGCCGCCCACAACAAAGCGCTGCGGGTTGATGATGTTGGCAGTGTTGCCGATGCCGCGCCCCAGTGCCGTGGCGCTGCGCTCAATCAAGCGGATGGCAACTTCGTCGCCGCGGGTGGCGGCAGCGGCCACCAGCTGGCCGGTAATCTGCCCGGCTTCACCGGCGCAGAGCACCCATAAAGCCGAGCCGCTGGTCATTTGCGTGCGCGCATCGGCGGCCATGTACGGCCCGGAGGCAAGGCGCTCTACGCAGCCGTGCTTGCCGCACAGGCACAGCGGGCCAGCCGGGTCCACTTGCATGTGCCCAATCTCGCCCGCCATGCCGTTGGCGCCGTGCCACACCCGCCCGTCTGCCACCAGGCCACCGCCAACGCCAGTGCTCACGGTGATGTAAAAGACGCTGCTGCAGTTCTGGCCGGCGCCGTATGTGTACTCGCCAAGCGCGCCGGCATTGGCATCGTTGTCAATCGCGGCGGGTGCGCCCAAGTCGCGTTGCAGCCATTCACCGAGCGGCACCTGCTCCCAGCCGGGCACGTGATGGGAAAGGATTACCGTGTTGCGCGCAGCATCCACCGGCCCGCCAAAGCTGACACCGATGGCAGCAGCTTGCCGGCCGGCCAGCAGTTTGCGGGCCATTGCCAGCATGCCGGCATAGTCAGCCTGCGCGCTGGCTGGTGCGGGCGCGGGCATTAAGTCCTTCCCAATCCAGCTGTCGCGGTTGTCGGTGACAGCCGCAGCAAATTTCGTTCCACCAAAATCCAGCGCGAGAATTAGATTTGACATGGGTAGTTGTTTCGATCCAAAAGTTTGGCTGCTATACAAAAGTGATGCCACACACGGACACAACCGATGTGTCTGCGTCATCCGCCGGACAATGTTGATAGGCGAGGCTGCGGCCTTGCGATGCGCCAAGCAGGCGCAAGCCAAGGTAGAGCGGCGCCACACCACAGATGTTGGTGCGGTCGCCGATGGCTGCCACGCTCGCGAGAAAGCGCTCGGGCTGGCCGGTGCAGGCAGCGGCAAGAATTGCCATGTCAGATTTGCGCAGCTTGTCTTTGCCGGCTGGATGCAGTGGTGCACCATCAAAAGCCGGCCCCACATGCGAGAGGTCGCCACTGATTACAACCAGCGTACGCCGGCTGCGCATCACCGCCTCGCACTGCGCAATAAACGCTTCGAAGCTTTGGTTGGCGGAAATGTCCGCACCACCGCGCACGTATGCACCCAGCGAGCCCACAAGCACCGGCAGCAGCGCCACCGGCTGGCCGGCGCGCATGTGGTGCAGCCAGTTGGCCACCAGCTCCAGCGAGTGCTCGCCACGATGATGCAGCTCATGGGCGAATACTGCTGCGGCACCCAGCGTGCTGGTTAATTCATCCACAAGGTCCAAGTCAGTGGGCAGCACGCCAAAGGGCGTCGCATAATTTTGGCGCGTGAGCGTTAGCTCCGGCTCGCCAAGGCTGTGGTCTGTGCCAATCAGAATCACCAGCTCGGCGTGCTGCGCAGCGGCTGCACCGGCTTTCCACAATGCTGCATAGGCCTGATGGCCGCGCCCGTAATCAATGTGCGGGCTGACCAGCGCGCGGTAGTCTGCAGTTCCCGGCTCGGCAGCTGCTTGCGCCAGATGCTTGTTAAATAATTCGCGCAGCGCTTGCGGTTCCGCAGGGTAGCTGCCACCGGCGCTGCTAAGTGCGCGGTGCGTTAGGGCATGAAAATCAGAAACTGCCTGCGCTCGGGCGCGCGCCGAGTTTTCATTTTCAAGCAGCAGCGCATTGTCCAGTGCGGCCAGCAATTGTTGCAGCTGCGCGCTGCCCATGCCAAGGTTGAAGCGTGATTTCAGTTGCGCCGGGAGTTGCGCAACGGTGTGTGTGCCATCCAGCATTTCCAAAATGGGAATCAGCGCATGTGGCAGCACCACACTTTGTTCGCATAATTCCAGCGGGTCACGCAGCAGCAGGCCGTTGTGCTCACGGTCATTAATTGGGCGCCCGCCAATCTGGCGCAGCTTGGGGCGGTCAGCCGGTGCGAATGTCAAACTTCGAGTGCGCTGGCTTCCGCCGCATATTGCAGCGGCCGTTCAAATTGCGTGCGGAAGAGATTGGCGTACAGGCCGTCTTGTGCCAGCAGCGTTGCGTGCTTGCCCTGTTCCACAAGGCGGCCATGGTCCAGCACCAGAATTAAGTCAGCCGCAAGAATTGTAGACAAGCGGTGCGCAATCACAATGCTTGTGCGCCCCTTGAACAGCGGCTTGAGCGCCTGTTGAATGAGCGCTTCTGACTGCGAGTCCAGCGAGGATGTCGCTTCATCCAAAATCAATATTGGCGGATCTTTCAAGATCGCACGTGCAATCGCCACGCGCTGCTTCTCGCCGCCGGAAAGGCGATAGCCGCGCTCGCCGACCACCGTCTCGAGCTGCTCAGGCAGGCTGCGCACAAAGTCGCCCAGCTGGGCCACTTCGCACGCCGCCCACAGCTCCGCCATTGTCGCATCCGTTTTGGCGTACAACAGGTTTGCGCGCAGCGTGTCATGAAACAAAAATGTTTCTTGGGTCACCATGCCAATCGCATTCGCCAGCGTGTCGAGGCGCAAGTCGCGCAGGTCATAGCCGTCAAGGCGGATGCTGCCGGATGTCGGGTCGTACAGGCGCGGCACAAGGTAGGTCAGCGTTGTTTTGCCAGCGCCGCTTGGCCCCACAACTGCGGCCAGCTGGCCGGCCTCAATCGCAAAACTGATTTCGTGCAGCGCATCAGTGCGGTTGGCGATAACGGAGTAATCCGCTGCATCCGGATCAGCGTGGCGCCCATGGCGCTGCTGTGGCTTCAGGCGTGCGCCAATCTCTGCCGGGTGGCTGCCATTGGCAGCCGCTTGCTGCCCATCCGCAGGCGCCGCTGCCTGATAGCGAAAACCGACGGCTGCAAACTCCACTCGCCCATGTGGGCGCGCTAATGCGCGGGCTGCGGGCCGGTCACTGATTTCCACGGGCAGATCCAACACTTCAAACACGCGCTCAAAGCTGACCATCGAGCTGGCGAGGTCCACGCGTGCGTTTGCAAGTGATGAGATTGGGCCGTACAGCCCGCCCAAGTATGAGGCGAACGCGACGATGGTGCCGATGGTAAAGGTGCCTTGCAGCACAAGATGCCCGCCCACCCAAAACACCAGCGCCGTGCCCACAGCGCTGATAAGGCCCAGCCCCATAAAAAACCAGCGCCCAATGATGGACGAACGCACGCCGATGTCCGCCACCTGCTGGCTGCGCTTGCGGAATTGCGCAAAGTTTTCGGGCTGGCGCCCAAAGATTTTCATCAAAAGAATGCCGCTGACATTTAGCGTCTCGTTCATGAGCGCATTCATCTTGGCGTTGATCTCAAAGCCCTGTTGTGTAAGCTCGCGCAGGCGGCCGCCCACGCGGCGCGCCGGCAAAATGAAAAGTGGCAGCACCACAACGCTCAACACGGTGAGGCGCCACTCCAGCGTAATCATGATGCCCAGTGTGAGCAGCGCTTGAATCACATTGGTGATGGTGCCCACCAGCGTGCCCGTAACGGCCCGTTGTGCGCCCACCACATCATTGTTGAGGCGCGCCATGATCTCGCCGGTTTTGGTGTGCGTAAAAAAGCGCAGCGACATGCGCTGCATGTGGCCGTAGAGCGACTGGCGCAGTTCGCAAATTAAATCTTCGCCCATGCGCGCGCTGATGTTGCGCTGCCAGACGCCCAGCAGGCCGTTGATGAGCGGCACCGCCACCAGCGCCAGCGCCACCAGATTCAGCTGGCCGTAGTCGCGGGTGGGCAGGGTGGTGTCCAGCAGCTGGCGCATCAGCAGCGGCGGCGCCAGCCCGACAATTGTGGATGCGCCGATCAAGCCCAGCACCACTGCAGTTTGCCAGCGGTACGGGCGCGCATATTCCCAAACGCGCAGCAACAGTGCGCGGTCCAGCCGCGGAGCGCTCTTCTCATCAGAGCCCATGAAGGCCCACCAGTTTCCATGTCCGGCGTTAAACATGCGATTGAACGTGCCTGATTATAATCCTCAAGTAGCGGTTTAGTCGCGAATGTGGAGCCATTTATGAATCTAGAGACAGTGGACAAGTTGCTTACAACCACGCGCTCGGTGCGCAGGCGGCTGGACCTGACGCGCACGGTGGATCCGCGGCTGGTTGCTGAATGCCTCGAGATTGCAGTGCAGGCGCCCACTGGTTCAAACTCGCAGGGCTATCATTTTGTAGTGGTGACCGATGCAGCCAAACGCGCTGCGCTGGCGGAGCTGTATCGCAGCGCTTGGGCGGACTATCGCGCAGCAACCACCGGGCAGCCGCCGGTGTGGAACGCGCGTGATCCGCGCATGGCACGCGCGCGGCTGGTGCGTGACTCAGCCGCCTATCTGGCCGAGAACTTCCACGCTGTGCCGATGTTAATTGTGGCATGCGTGGATGGCCGGGTGGAGCATGCACCCGCCATGATGCAGGCGTCGCTCTACGGTTCCATTCTGCCAGCGGTGTGGTCGTTGATGCTGGCGCTGCGTGCGCGGGGCGTGGGCAGCGCGTGGACAACGCTGCACCTTGTGCATGAGGAGCAGGCTGCAAAAATATTGAACATTCCTGCCGGTGTCACACAGGCGGCGCTGCTGCCGGTGGCGTACTTTCTTGGCGATGATTTTGCACCGGCGAGGCGAATGGCTGCGCACGAGCGGACCTATTGGGACTCGTGGGGCGAGTGTAGTGGCGCAGTTTGATTGCCGATAGTGGATCGCAAATATTGTGCGGTCTGCGCCAATTCGCGTTGTGCAGGCCTCTGGGCGAAAATCGGCAGGCTGGTAAAATACGCACGATGGTAGTTGGAGACATTGTCCGCCCTGGCACTGTCCCACAAGCACATACATAATGCCTGAGCCAACTGAAATTTCTGTTGCCGAGCTGCGCGAGTTACTTGGCAGTTCACCGCAAACGTTTGTGCTTGATATCCGCGAGTTGGAAGAGCTGGCGGGCGGCATGGTGGCGGGTGCAGTGCACATCCCCATGAATGACATTCCCGGGCGGCTGGCAGAACTGCCGGCTGAAGGCCCGATTGTGGTGTATTGCGAGCACGGCATGCGCAGCCAGATGGTGGCTGAATGGATGGCAGGCCAAGATTTTGCGGATGTGCGCAGCCTTACGGGCGGGTTTTCGCGGTGGGGCCCGGGCATGCGCGCCTGATTTACCTGGAAGGATTAAACAACAGACATGGACTTCACTATTTCGGAAGAGCATCGGCAGGTGCAAAAGATGGTGCGCGATTTTGCGGTGCGTGAAGTGGCACCCATCATCAAAGAGTACGATCGCAAGCAGCAGATGCCGCCGTTCATCCTGCCGCGCTTGGCAGAGCTGGGGCTGCTGGGCCTTTGCATTCCGGTGAAGTATGGCGGGCAGGGCATGGATTATTTGGCGCTTGGCATTGCGTGCGAGGAGCTTGATGCGGTGGACACTGCGTTGCGCACTGCGCTATCCGTGCACGTGGGGCTCAACTCGCTGGCGCTGCTGCAGTGGGGCACTGAGGCGCAGAAGCAGCAGTTTCTGGTGCCGCAGGCGCGCGGCGAGAAGTACGCAATGTATGGACTCACCGAGCCGGCAGCTGGCTCCGATGTTGCTGGAATGCTCAGCACCGCACGGCGCGATGGAACGGATTACATTCTCAATGGCGAGAAAATGTGGATCTCACTCGCAACCAAGGCGCATCATATTCTCTGGTTCGCCAAGACAGAAAGCAAGAGTGATGATCCGCATGATGCGATCACGGCTTTTATGGTGGAGACGGATCGGCCGGGTGTTACGGTCGGTGACATTCATGGCAAGCTTGGCGTGCGTGCGGGCAGCACCGGCTGGGTAAATTGCTCCGGGGTGCGCGTGCCGGAGGGCAATCGCATCGGGCTTGAGGGCGAGGGCTTTCGGATTGCGATGAGCTGCCTTGATAACGGGCGTTATACGGTGGGTGCCGGCTGTGTCGGTGTAATTCGTGCGTCGCTGGATGCCAGCGTAAAGTACGCCCGCGAGCGCAAGACATTCGGGCGCGAGATCGGGCGCCACCAGCTGGTGCAGCAGAAGATTGCGACGATGGCGCGCGATTACCAAATCGGCGAGCTGCTGTATCACAAGGTGGCGTGGATGAAGAACTGCGGCCAGCGCAACACCCGTGAGACTTCCACGCTGAAGTGGTTTGCGACGGAGGCTGCTTTTGAGGCGGCCAACAATGCCATTCAAGTGCATGGCTCTTATGGATACTCGGACGAGTACGATGTGGAGCGCTACATGCGGAATGCGCGCGTGACCACCATCTACGAAGGCACAACCGAGATTCAGCAGTTGATGCAGGCTGGCATTGCGCTTGGCTATCGCACGGATGGGGAGCTGCGTTGTGAGCTGCCGGCGTTCGACGCGGCGACTTGGCAGGCGGAGCAGTAAGTTCGCGCAATACTATTCTGGTTGTTGTTCTCCGGCTGTGCTGGAAAATCTACGAGCGCCCAATGGGCGCTCTTTGTTTTATGAGCCAGACTCGGTGCGTGACTCAATTCTGTGAGGAGCACATGCTGCTGATATTGCCGATGGCAAAGATGCGCCTACGGGTTTACAGATGCCTGCAGCACAAGCTGCCCATTTTCAATTTCAAGGCCGGTCACATCGAACGGCAGATTAAGTGTTGCTGGAGAAAGCTGTTGTTGCAGTTGGCTGTCAATTTGGGCGCGCAAACTGTCTGGGAGCGCAATTGCTCCAGTTTGAATATCTTTGATGACAAAGGTGGTTGTGCCATCGATTGTGAGCGGTTCGGCTACCACCGCAATCGAAACGGGTATGCCCGCTACATCAATAGTGGAAGTGGCGATCACTCCATTATCAACAAGGTGCAACTCCAGGTTATCCGCCTTTATCAGGCTGTCCGGCAGGTCGCGCAGTGCTTGCGCAGCCTTGCTTGTAAGTTCTGTCTCGGTGAATGTGACCGTTACGGGTTGCGGTTTTCCAGTCTGTTGTGCCTTGTCTGCAGCCTGCTGCAAAACTACGGCCTTCTGGTCAAAAGATTTCACCGCGGCTGGTGAGATTGCGACCGGGGTAAGGTTGCGGACAAGGGTGGGGCGTTGGCGGGCGGCAAAATATATGGCAGTTCCAACTGCAAGCGCCAAACAAAGCGCTGCAAATAGAATGCGGTTTATGGTTCGCATCATGTTTGGTCGGATTGGGATTCGGGAGCAATCTGGCTTTGGCTCAGCGGGATCCGGGGGTTTGCTGAGCGGCGCCTATAGTGCGCACAGGGTGCTGTTGTTGTTGCCAGTTCAGGCTAATGTACCGTCCAGCCGCCATCGATTGCGATGCCCGCACCGGTGATAAAGCTGGCTGCTTCGCTCGCCAGAAATACTACCAGCCCGCCAAGTTCTGCGGGGTTGCCCCAGCGCCCAAGTGGAATCTTGGCTATGAGCAAACCATAGACGTCCGGATTTTCCGCGAGTGTGCGGTTCATCTCGGTATGGAACGGGCCCGGCAGTATGCAATTGACAGTCACATTGAACGGCGCCCATTCCAGCGCCAGTGTGCGTGTGAGTTGCAGCACTGCACCCTTGCTGGTGGAGTAGGGCGTGCGGTCCGGCATGCTGATAACGGATAGCGCCGACCCTAGATTTATCACCCGGCCTTGCTGGCGCTGCTTGAAATGCGGGGCGAGCGCGCGGCACATCAGCCACGGTCCGGTAACATTTGTTTCCTGCACGGTGCGAAACTGTTCCAGCGTCAGGTCCTCAATTGCGCCGCGTACGTTGAGGCCGGCATTGTTGACAAGAATGTCCACCTGCCCGAAATCTGCGAGCACCAGCTCCACTAGCGCCTGCACTGCTTCCGGCTGCGTCACATCACAGGCATAGCCGCGGCAGTTGCGGCCGGTTAGCTGCGAGATGGCAGCTGCAGCCGTTTCAGCATCTGCAGCCGTGCGGCTGACTATGGCAACTGCTGCGCCGGCTTCCGCAAGCGCTTGGGCCATCGCATATCCTAATCCGCGGTTGCCGCCGGTGACGATTGCAACCCGCTCATCTAACCGGAAGTGGTCAAGTACTGGCATTATTTGGGATGCGCTTGCACAAGTCAAATCATTGCGCGGATCATTGCGCAGTATATCCGCCGTCTATCATCAGCACTGCGCCCGTGATAAAGCGTGCGTTGTCAGATGCGAGGAACAGGAAGAACTGCGCGATCTCCTCGGATTGTGCGATGCGCCCAATCGGGTGTGCGTCGCCGAGGCGCTTCATGAAGGCGTCCGCATCGCCGGATTCGGCAGCGGCCTGCTGCAATAGCGGCGTATCCACAGTGCCCGGACAAACGGCATTGGAGCGAATGTTGTCGCGCGCATACTCAATCGCCATCTGCCGCGTGATTTGGATGACCGCGCCCTTGGATGGCCCGTACGCGCCTTGCAGTGGCATGCCGGTGACGGAAGAAATGGATCCGGTGTTCAGGAACAATCCGCCGCCTTGCGCCTGCATCACGGGCACCACATGGCGTGCGCTGAAGTAAATGCTCTTTACATTGGTATTCATAACTGCGTCCCACTCAGCTGGCGTGTGCATGTGGATTTGCTTGACGGGCGCAATGCCGGCATTGTTGACCATGATGTCGATGCGCCCAAACGCAGCCAGCGCAACGCGCGTGTACTCCAGCGCAGTTTGTTCAACAGCCACATCGCCAGTCACGGTGCGCAGCGCTAGCGGGTGCTTGGCTTGCAGCTCTGGTGGTGCTGCTTGTGGGTTGCGGTCTACGCCCACCACGCGCGCGCCAGCGTCCAGATACAGCCGCACAATCTCCGCGCCAATACCAGAGGCAGCTCCGGTCACAATTGCAACTTTGCCGTGGAGGTTCATCGGCAATTCATGGTTGCGTTACAAAACCGCCAGCCACATTGATGGTTTGGCCGGTGATGTTCTGCGCATGCGGCGAGGCGAGAAAGACTGGCAGCGCAGCAATGTTTTGAGCCACATGCGCGCCTTCGTTTGAGAACGCTACGGCAATGGCGTGCCCAAGTCCTCGGGCGGCTCCAACAACTATCGCGGAGTGTCCGGTGAGTCCTAAGTCCATCGTGTCGCTGCAGTCCGGGAGTGTAGGTTTGCGATGTCGAAATAGCGCCCGCACATTTTGTCTATTGTGGGCCTGTTAGAAGCCCCGCACGCGCATTATCGCACGTCGGTGATTTGCGCGTAGGTTGCTTTCGAAGCGGGTGCGAATTCTGCGGCGTAAGAGGGGCGGTCCTGAGCGGAGTTCGTTGTAGGCGGTTGGTGCGGAGCTGAAACTACTGCGGTCAGTTGAGGGGGGCAGCTTCGAGGTGCGCTTTGCCGTTAAGTTGTGTTTGTGGTGCCATCTTCTGGTATTGGCTGTTGTAAAGGTCAAAGTAGAAGCCGCGCTTTGCTAAGAGTGAGTCGTGCGTTCCCTGTTCCACAATTTGACCTTGATCCAAGACGAGTACAACATCAGCATTGCGAATGGTGCTCAAGCGGTGGGCGATCACAAAGGCTGTGCGTCCGGTCAGCAGCTTGTCGAATGCCTGCTGGATCAGGCGTTCGGTGCGCGTGTCAACGCTGGAGGTGGCTTCGTCCAGAATGAGAATGCGCGGGTTGGCAAGTGAGGCACGCGCGATGGCGAGGAGCTGGCGCTGGCCTTGGCTTAGCCCGCTGCCGCGTTCGCCGAGCACGGTGTCGTACTTCAGCGGCAGCCGGTCGATAAATGCGTCCGCATGTGCCAGCGCTGCAGCCGCCACCACTTCGGCGTCGCTTGCGTCCGGCCGGCCAAAGCGAATGTTGTCCATCACGCTCGCACTGAAGAGAAAGGTGTCCTGCAGCACGATGCCAATCTGGCGCCGCAGGCTTTCGGCAGTTACATCCCGCACATCAATGCCATCAATCTTGACCGAGCCGGTGCTGGCATCGTAGAAGCGCGGCAGCAGATTGATGATTGTAGTTTTGCCGGCGCCGGTCGGTCCGACGATGGCAATTGTTTGCCCGGCTTTCGCGTGAAAACTGACGTTGCGCAGTACAGGGGTGCCGGTTGTGTATTCGGCAGACACATTTTCAAATGTTACGTCGCCATTGAGGGTGGGCATGGTGCGTGCGCCCGGCCGGTCCATGATGGATGGCTTCTCGTCAAGCAGTTGAAAGATGCGTTCACCGCCCGCGATGGCATTTTGGATGTTTGTCCATAGAACTGCAATCTGCTGGATTGGCTGGTTGAAGCGCTGCGAGTATCCGATGAAAGTGATGATGAGGCCGAGTGAGACACTTGCGCCCAGCAGCTCCGCGCCGTTAAGCAGCAGCCAGCCGCCGCCGGCAGCCACAATTGCCAGCGCCAGATACCCCAGCGCTTCCAAGGCTGGTGCAAGGGCGCTGGTGAAGGCTACGGCGCGTACATTGGCATCACGGTTGGCAGCATTGGTGGCCCGAAAGCTGTCCAGATTTTCGTCGGCGCGGTTGAAGGCTTGCACCTCGCGGACCGCGGAGATCGACTCCTGCAGCTCTGCATTCACGCTGCCCAGCTCTGCGCGTGAAATGCGGAACGCACGCCGCGCCTGATTTGAAAACCACACGGTAGTGATTGCCATTAAGGGGACAACGGCGAGACTCAATAGGGCATAGGCAAAGCTAGCGGCCAGCATCTTGTACGAAATCCAACCGATGAGCAATATTCCGCCCAGCACATTCACCAGCGCAAAACTGAAGGCCTGCCCGATGGCTTCGGTGTCGTTTGTGATGCGGCTCATCAAGTCGCCCACTTCGTGGTCAGAGTAATAGCCAATCGACAAGCGGTGAAGATGGGCAAACAAATCAACGCGAATATCGGTCAACACATGCTGGCCGGCGCGCGCCATGGAAAAGAATAGCAGTCCAGTCAACGCGGAGATTGCTGCAAACACAGCGATCGAGAGCATTACGATCTGTGCAAGCCCGGCAATCGCAGCATCGGCAGACATTGTTTCCAGCCGGGCTGTGTCCACAAAGACATGCTGCCATCCCAGCCAGTGCGCAACTTTGGCGCTGGCGGAAAGCTGCGACAAATCGGCAGCGTACCAGCAGCGGCTGGCCGAGCCGGCAGCTGCTTGCTGCGCAACGGCTGCGCCGCCAAATGCGCCGGCGATTGGCTTTGCGATGTAGCAGTCAACTGCCTGGCCCACCAACTCCGGCGTGAGCACCTGGCCCCAAGTGGAAATTACCACCAGCACAAGCACCACTGTTAAGGTTGGCACAAAGCGGCTGAAGTACCCGCCGAAGCGCGCAAGGGTACGGCCCACGCTCTGCGGCCGAATTTGATCCTGGCTCATAAGACGGCGCAGGCCGTCGGGTCCGCCAAACATTTGCCTAGGCCTCCACAGGTTGCTGCGCGGGATCGCCCGTCAGCTGCGAGCGGCAGATCTCCGCGTACAGGTCGTTGTTTTCCAGCAGTTCAAGATGCCGGCCGCTGGCCACAATTTTGCCGCGGTCTAGCACGAGTATCAGGTCGGCGTTGATTACAGTGCTGATGCGCTGCGCAATTACGAAGCTGGTGCGGCCGCGCATCAAATGGTCCAGGGCTGCCTGGATGCGTGATTCGGTTTGCAGATCCACGCTGCTGGTGGCGTCATCCAAAATCAGCAGGCGCGGGTTGAGCAGCAGTGCGCGTGCGATTGCAATGCGCTGCTTCTGCCCGCCGCTGAGTGTGGAGCCGCGCTCGCCGACTGGTGTGTCGTAACCCTCGGGCATGGCGTCAATGAAGTCGTCGGCTGCCGCCGCACGCGCTGCGGCTTGCACTTCTGCAAGCGTGGCGTTGGGCCGGCCGAAGGCAATGTTCTCGCGGATGGTGGAGCTGAACAGCGTTGTTTCTTGCAGCACGATTCCAATTTGAGAGCGCAGGGAGTCGAGCGTTACGGAGCGCAAATCAAGTCCATCAATCATGATGCTGCCGGAGCTGGGGTCGTAAAAGCGCGGCAGCAAATTGATGATGGTTGTTTTGCCGGAGCCGGTGGCACCCAACAGCGCCACGCACTGGCCGGGCTCCACGGTGAAGTTCACCTCGCTAAGCACCGGGTCTCCGCCCCCGGGATATTTGAAGGTGACATTGTCGAAAGTTACGCGGCCGGAGACTGCTGGCAGCGTGACCGCATCCGGCTTGTCCCGCACATCGCTGGTGGCGTCCAAAATCTCAAAGATGCGTGCTGCTGAGGCGCCGGCCTGGCCGAGCTGCGTGATGATGATGCCAAACTGCGCCAGCGGCAGAAAGAGATAGATGAGGTACAGGCTGAACTCCTGATACTCGCCCAACGTCAGGGATGCATTGATGATTTGTTTGCCGCCAAAGTACAGCACGGATGCCTGCCCGAGGTTTGCAACCAGGAGCACCACCGGAAAGAGAAATCCGAAGACGCGCGAAACCGTCAGTGACTGGTTGAGCAGATTTTCGGCCGCCACGCGGAATTTTTCCTGCTGCATTTGCTCGCGGGCAAACGCTTTTACAACCTTGATGCCGGCCAAGTTCTCTTGCAGCACAGTGTTTACGTCCGAGATGCGCGCTTGAATTTTGGCAAAAAGCGGCTGGCTCACAATTCCAAATATCATGAAAGTGATCAGCGCAGCCGGAAGAATAGGCATGCTGACGAGTGCCAGCTGCCAGTTTGTGCTTAGCAGCAAAGACAGCGTTGCCACCAGCAGAATTGCTGCACCCGCCAGTTGCACCAGCCCCTGGCCAATGAAGAGGCGCACCTTCTCAATGTCATCAGTGGCGCGAATCATCAACTGGCCGGTTTGATTTTGATCGTGGTACGAAAACGAAAGGCGCTGGATTTTGTCGAAGAGTTCATTGCGAATTTCAAAGGCAACAGTTTGCGAGTTGCGCTCTGCCCAGTACGCCTGCAGAAAGGCGAACAGGCCGCGCATTGATGCAAACAACACAATCAAAGCCCCGGCAATCAGCACCGCAGTTGGCGCGGCGAGCTTGTCTGCGGTCAGGCGATCCAACAGCTGTGCTTTGGTCCAATCGGCCGGGAGGTCCGCAAAAGCCAGAATCTTTGGCAGGGCCACCGGGAGAGTGCCGGCCGGGATCGAGGGCAGTTTTTCAAGCAAGTTGGCTGCCAGCACGCCGTGGGTAATGCCATCCAAAATATTGCGGACCAGCCGCGGCACTGCGAGTTGCGATAGCGTGGCAATCACCATGAAGGCGAATGGCATCGATGCGGCGTTTCCGGTGCGCCCAAGATATTTAAATGTGCGCTTTAGCGCGCCACGGGCCGAGGGCGAAAGTTGTGGGCGTTTACTTGGGCGTTGCATAAGGCGGGCAGATTAGGACTCTGGTTATGGTGAGTGTAGCTTACCGCCTTTGATCAACCGGCGAACATTAAGCTTTCCACTGCGGCAGCCATCTCACACAAGTGTCCTGCGTCGGTCACCGCACTGGCTGCAGCTGCGCAATGCCCAATTGCACAGTCGCCTGTCCTTTCACACGCCGCAGCTCCGTTCCTCGCTAATGCACGCGCCAAACACGCTGGCGCAGCAGCTTCACGTGTTCACAACGCGGGTCGTTGGGGTGGTGGGGCTTGTCACAGTCAATGGTGAGCCGTGTGCACTTGGTGACTGTGGCGCAGAACAATGCCAGCATCTAACGGAGCTGCTTCCCTGCGCAGGCGTTTCCGGAGTCAGGCCTGCGCTTTATGGGTTGCGCGGGCGCGCATAAGCTGAACCAAGTGCCCCCGGAGGGACTCGAACCCCCAACCCTCTGATCCGAAGTCAGATGCTCTGTCCATTGAGCCACGGGGGCGGGCACTAGCCGGCTGCTGCCGGCTGAAGATATGCAAGGGGTGCCTGATGGGACTTGAACCCACAACATCCGCCTCCACAGGGCGGAGCTCTGCCGATTGAGCTACAGGCACCAAGCTATGACACTTGGTATTTTATCACGCTGCAACTTCCAGCCGGCGCTGCAGCTCTTGCGGTGCGCTGGCAAGTGTGCATTTGAACTGCGTTGCGCTGGCGAGCTGCTTGATGGTGACATTGGACTCTGCGAGCTCATCGGGTCCCAGCACCGTGGCAAACGGGATTGCCAGCCGGTCTGCGTACTTGAGTTGTTTTGCCAGCTTGTCAGCTTCCGGGTACAGCTCTGCGCGCAAGCCGGCAGCGCGCAATGTGCGTGCCAGAGCTGCAGATGCCGGCAGCAGCTCTGCAGAGAAAATTGTGACGAGCACATCGGCTGGTGCCGGCCGCAGCTTTGGCAGCGCGCCGTACTTCTCAAGCACAAGCTGCACCACCACATCCCCCATCGCAAAGCCAACGCCGGTGATCGGTTCGCCGCCCACATCTGCCACCAGATTGTCATAGCGGCCGCCGCCCAGAATTGCGCGGAACTCGCCGTCGCGGTCGCGCGCTTCAAACACCACGCCAGTGTAATAGTCGAGTCCGCGCACAATCGCCGGGTCAAAGTCAAACCATTCACGCGTGCCCAACGCCGTGCAAGTGTCAAAGAATGTTGTGAGTTCTGGTGAGGAGCGCCATTGCTCGCGGTCCTGTAAAAGCTGCTGCAGGCCGGCAAGCTGCGTGTCGCTCAATCCCAACTGTGTGCCCTCGGCTGTCCACTTGTCGGCCGGCAGCTTGTCCAGGCGGTCCAGCAGCCGGAAAACTTTGGGGCGTGCTTCAGCATGCACTCCCAAGTCAGCCACGCGCGCCTCCATCAGCCGCCGGCTGTTCACTGAAATTACAATTTGCTGCGGGGTAAGCCCAAGCGCTGCCAGCAGTTCGGCGCCGATCGATGCAATCTCCGCGTCCGCCACAATGGATGCGCTGCCCAGCAGGTCAATGTTCCATTGAAAGAATTCGCGCGTGCGCCCTTTTTGCGGGCGCTCGTAGCGCCAGAAGGGGCCAAACGACCACCAGCGAATTGGGCGCGGCAGCTCGCGCGCGCGCTGCGCAACCAGGCGAGCCAGAGATGGCGTCAGCTCCGGGCGCAGCGCCAGCAGCGCGCCACCGCGGTCTGGAAAGACAAAGGCCTGCTCCTTTACCAGCTCCTCGCCGCTCTTGGCAGCGTATAGCTCAAGCGCCTCCATGATCGGCGCTTCCCATTCTTGATAGCCGTAGCGCTCGGACACGGCGCGGATGCGGTTATACAGCCAAGTGCGCTGTGCCATCAGCTCCGGATAAAAATCACGCGTGCCCTTTACCGGCCGAATAATTTCAGCCATGTTTAGCTGGGGGCCGGCGTTGGCGCTGCCAGCGCCACGCGCTCACCAATTGCCAGTGCGCCGCTGGTTATAACTTTGCAGAGCGTGCCGCGCCGGCCGGCACTTTTAGCGCGCAATCCGGCAGCCAGCCCGTCCATAAATTCACATGGTGCACAGTCGCCGGTAACTTCCAGAATGGCGCTGCCGACTTGCAGGCGCGTGCCTGTCGGCAGCCCCGCCAGAGTGAAATCCCGCACCGTTACATTTTCCCGCACTGCGCCCGCTGCAAGACCCCACTCAGCGATGGTTTCTTGCTCAATCAACAGCACCTGCCGCTGCCGTTTGCCGATATTGGCATCGCCTTCCAACCCTTGGTTGCCGAGAGCCTGGGCGTGATTCACCGGGCGCATCTCACCACCAACGGACGATTTAATAAATATGTTTGTGATTGTGCCGGACATGCGCGCATTTTACTATGAATGCGGTGGGGAATATAAATAGCAGGAGCGCCTTGCCCGAGCAAGGCGCTCCTGCTGCGCGTAGGGGATGGATTAGTGCGCTTTATGCGGCGTCCCTGCCACAAGCTGCGATTGGCTTCCGTGCCGCTGTTGGTATCGGATTTACCTGGTTTTTCTTGAATGCCAACTGATGTCCGAAAATTGTGCCGATAATGTAAGAATTATTAGTAGCGAGGAGTTTTAGAGAATGTTCGCAATGTTGTTAATTGGCGCGGTGATTTTGGTTGTGGATCAAATGTTGGACGCTCGCAGCTACTATGTGCTGGACAGCGCCGCTGGCACTGTGGTCGTGACGCGGGTGATCACACTTGCGGCAGTGGCTGTGCCGGCCGTGGCACTAGTAACTTCTTTCATTTAGCTTTAGTACGCACCGGGCCGAAACATTCCCGGAAAACTGTGGCGAAGTCTGCCACAATCGAAGCGAAAGTTGCGATGCGCCAGCTGCGTCGGGGCTCCAGCAAGCTTTGTTTCCAATCTGATTTGTTGCGCTGACTTGCCGTAATGGTGGGTGCTTTGCGTTGCGCCTGCAAGCTGCCAGCGGTTGGGTTATGCTGTGACAAGCGATGAAGTCTGCTGAGTTTAAACATGG
>OFRD01000037.1_pt1 | contig 42711 bp, 34 predicted proteins | sample 1543041 | NCBI WGS metagenome assembly OFRD01 (sample SAMN07774234, study PRJEB24372) | wastewater metagenome | isolation source: Exp Tend CN 100WW | collected 2016-02
GCCACCTTGCTTACCGGTGGCACTGGTTTTGTTGGCCGTCAAGTAATGCGACGTTTATTGGAGCAGGGTAAAACAGTTAAACTAGTAATTCGCGAGGGTAAGCATCAAACAATTGTTCCGCCTGACTTTGCTGGCGTTGTTGTGGCTACGCCAGACTTGTTTGCCGAAGGTAGTGAATGGTGGTCAGATGTTTGCTCTGGTGTAGATACTATAATTCATTGCGCATGGTACGCTGACGCTGGAAACTACTTGCACTCTCCAGAAAATCTTGATTGTTTAATAGGCACTTTGAAACTTGCCCAGGGGGCTGCCACAGCTGGCGTGCGGCGGTTCGTAGGCATAGGGACCTGTGTTGAATACGATTTGTCTGCGGGCAGACTGTCAATCAATACACCATTGCGGCCACATACAATGTATGGTGCTGCAAAAGCAGCAACTTTTACAATGCTGTCTCAGTGGCTATCGGCGCGTAATATCGAATTTGCATGGTGTCGGCTGTTCAACCTTTACGGAGAAGGGGAAGATCCGCGTAGATTGGCGGCTTATGTGCGCGCCAAGCTTATTGCTGGAGACATTGCTGAGCTAACAAGTGGGCACCAAATTCGAGATTTTCTTGATGTCGCCGATGCAGGCAAACTCATTATCGAAATTGCAACTAGTGCCAAGCAAGGCGCGTTCAATATTTGCTCAGGAGTTCCCGTAACCGTACGGGAATTTGCAGAGAGTCTTGCCGATCTATACGGGGGACGCGACCTCCTCAAGTTTGGTGCTCGGCCAGACAATCCACTGGAAGCACCAATTGTGTGTGGTGAAATGTGATCTGTTAAGCAGTAATTAGTAGTAAGTGCTGCCCGCAGTGTTCACAACTTCGCAGGTTATCCAACGGTCGCCCCGAAAGTTCCTGATAAGTGCGGCCAGTTCATTAGTATTCGAGCCCGACATCACGAACAGATCGAATGCCCTACTGAGTACGGCACAGCCGGACATGCTACACATGTAATTACTTCTGTTAGGGACGTGGGGGGTGAAATTTCCAGGTCACCATGTCGATCAACAGGCAGCCACGAAATATGGAAAGTGTCCTACTGTTACACTGCTACCATCTAGGTCGTGACTTCCACTCTTTCAAGCTACCCTATATAGACATCTGAGTATCAACAACAACGCATGTCAAAAATTGGCACTGGTTAGCTTGAACAAACTATGGGACAAGTACCCGTTGATTGGCGATGTGCGCGGCAAAGGCTTGATGCAGGGAATCGAACTGGTGACTGACCGTGCCACCAAAGAGCCCGCGCCGCAAGCCGTAGCGCAAGTGTTTGAGGCCACGCGCCGCTTGGGCCTGCTGATCGGCAAAGGCGGGCTTTACGGCAATGTACTGCGCATTGCGCCGCCGCTCACCGCCAGCGAAGAGCAAGTGGCCGAAGCGCTGGAGATGTTGGATATCGCATTTGCGCAGGTGCAGGAGAACTTCTAATCCAGCGTTGTGCGCCGAGAGTCCGTAGAGTCAAGCTGTCGGCATCAATTGCATGTTGCCGATGCAATCATTCACCGATTGTCGCGCGACACTCCAAGAGTACATTTGTAAATCAGCGGCCCGCCTAATCGATGCTATAGCGGTACACATTTGTGTCGCGCACCACAAAGCCCATGCGCTGATACAAACGGTTGGCTGCCGCGCGCGCCGGGTGCGACGTCAACTCCACCGTAATTGCGCCGCGGCGCCGGGCCTCAGCAATGGCCGCGGCATTCAGCGCTGCGCCAACACCGCGCCGACGCGCAGACGCAGCGACGACAACATCTTCCACCCACGCCCGGGTTGCGGTAGGGATCGAAAACACGGCGAGCGTGAGCGAACCAACAATGTTGCCATCGACCCGGGCAATAAAAATAGTGCTTGCTTCGGAAGAAACAATTGTCTGTAGTTGCTCACGCGTGGGTGGTGGGTTCGCCGCAGACAGTTGCGGAACAAGTTGGGCAAAGGCCTGCACGAGTTCGTCTGTAACTTCTGTTGCAATGGAAATTGTTGTACTCATAAATCTGCCTTAGTGCCAGGCACCAATCCTGCGTGTGAAAATACCAGCCGCAAGGTATTCTAAGATCGTTCAATGGATTCCGCATAGCTCCGAATTGCTGCGAGCCGCACAAAGCACGCCGCGCTGTTTGGCAGCGCAGCCTTTGCTCACACTTCCAACCCCGCAATCACTCTGCGGGTGACAGCTTTTGTGGTGGCTGTGCCGCCGAGGTCCGGCGTTAGGATGCCGGCGCGCAGCGTATCCATCACCGCCTGGCGCACGCGCCCGGCGGCAGTGTGGTGCCCGATGTGCACCAGCAACATGGCTGCCGCTAGCAGCGTGCCAACCGGATTGGCCCAGCCGTGGCCGGCAATGTCCGGCGCCGAGCCATGCACCGGCTCGAAGACTGCCGCCTGCCCGCCCACATTAGCCGATGGCGCCACGCCCAACCCGCCCATCAACCCGCTGGCCTCATCCGACAAGATGTCGCCAAACAAATTAGTTGTGACAATCACATCAAATGCCTGCGGGTCACGCATCAAGCGCAGCGCCATCGTGTCCACCAGCACTTCGTTCACCGCCACATCCGGAAACTCCGCAGCCACCTGCAGGCATGTTTCCCGAAACAAGCCATCGGTAATTTTTAGAACATTGGCTTTGTGCACAATTGTGACGCATGGCCCGCCACGGCCAGCCGGCCGCTGCCGCGCCTGCGCCTGCGTAAATGCCATGCGCGCAATGCGCTCTGAGCCGCGCACAGTGATCACCCGTTCCGCAATTGCCGTATCACCCTCGCGCCGCTCCCGGCCGGAATACAGGCCTTCGGTGTTTTCGCGCACAATCAGCAGGTCCACATTGGCGCGCGCATAGCTGCCCGGCAGCGAAAACGTGGGGCGCAGATTCGCGTATAAATCAAACTCCCGGCGCATGACAAGAATCGGACTTTGATACCCGCGCACATCAGTGGAAGGCGATGCAGTGGCACCAAAAAGCGCCACACCGGCAGCCCGCACCGCGGCCAGCGTTTCGGCAGGGATTGCATTTCCAGTGCGCTCAAAATGTCCGAAGCCAGCCGGCGCCTCCACAAACTTGAGCCCCAATCCCAGAGCGGCCAACACCTCCGCCGCCGCGGGGATCACCTCCTGCCCCACACCATCGCCGGCAATCAACACAATTGTGGCTGGCAAACTTGGCGGTGCGGGCGCGGAGAGTGTGGTCATCACGCAATCTTCAATCATTCAGAGAACTTAACCGCGGTGGTGCTGCTCAAGCCAAGTTTGTGCCGCACGTGCGCCACCAAGCCGCCAGCGGCAATGATGCTGCGCATGTTGGGCGAGAGCGGCGGAAAGGCGTGCGCTGCGCCGTTGAGCCGGATGATGCTCTGCGCCAGGTCAATCTCAATCGCATCGCCCGTTTGCGCTGCGTCCACCACTGCCGGGCAAGTGATGAGCAGCAGGCCCTGGTTGATGCCGTTGCGAAAATAGATGCGCGCAAAAGACCGCGCCACAACCGCCGCCACGCCGCGATACAGCAGGCAGGTAACAGCTTGCTCCCGTGAACTGCCGTTCCCGAAGTTGCGGCCCGCCACAATCACATCGCCGGCCACTGCCCCGGCGGTAAACAATGGGTCCAAGTCTTCCAGCGCATGCGCAGCAATGTCCGCCGCGGCCCGCAGCGTATATGTGTACTTGCCGGGAAACAGCACATCTGTGTTCACGCCATCGCCGTACTTCCACACCCGGCCAGCGCAGCCAGACCGCGCTGCTTCAGCTGGTGCTGCAGCATTCATTGCGGGCTGCCCGGCCGCGCGCAGCGTGGTGGCAATACGCTAGTTTCCAATTTCCCGTGGATCAATGATGTAGCCCGCAACTGCCGCAGCGGCAACCACCGCGGGACTCGCCAAATAAATCTCGGCGTCCGGCTCGCCCATGCGCCCCTTGAAGTTGCGGTTGGCGCTGGAGATGCAAACTTCACCAGGCGCCAGCACGCCCATGTGGTTGCCCATGCACGGCCCGCAGCCCGGCGTGCCAATCGCCGCGCCCGCTGCCAGCAATATCTGCATGTACCCGCGCTCGATCGCATCCGCATACACTTGCGAAGATGCAGGTACAACCAGCAGGCGCGTGCCCGCTGCCACGCGCTGGCCGCGCAGCACTTCCGCCGCCAGCGCCAAATCTTCCAAGCGCCCGTTGGTGCACGTTCCAATAAATGCCTGCTGCACGCGGATGCCGCGCACTTCAGCCAGCGGCCGCGCTGCGTCCACCGTGTGCGGGCAGGCAACTGTAAGTTGAATGGCGGCTGCGTCAAATGTATGCTCTGCGCTGTAGGTTGCAGCTGCGTCTGGATAGAGCGCGCCTGCCCGCAAGCTGGCTGCCAGTTGTGCCGCCTGCGGGCTGCCGCCGGCAAGCTGCAGCCGCCGGCATGCGCGCCCGGCCAAATAGTCAAACACTTTTTCATCCGGTGCAAGGTACGCATTCTTGGCGCCAAACTCCGCCATCATGTTCGGGATCACCATGCGGCTGTCCAAAGACAAGCTGTCGATCGCTGCGCCGGAAAACTCAATCGATTGATAGCGCCCGCCCTCTGCCCCCAACTGTCCGATCAAATGCAGGCAAAAATCTTTGGCAGAGATGCCTTTGCCCAACGCGCCCGTCACCACAATCTTGATGCTCTCCGGCACGCGCAACCACAGCTCACCCGTGGCCCACAGCGCCGCCACCTCTGTGCGACCCACGCCAACGCCGAAAGCCCCCAGCGCGCCAAAGTGTGTGGTGTGTGAATCTGCGCCAATGATCAGCTGCCCGGGAAGGATCAGCGCTTCTTCCGTAATTACTTGATGGCAGATGCCGCGCCCCACTTCAAAGAAATGCCGGATGCCCTGCTCCTGCACAAACGCGCGCACTTCGGCGTGGTTACGCGCATGCTGCGGGGTTGGCGCCGGCACCGCATGGTCAAGCGTAACCACAAGCCGCTCCGCAATTGCCACGCGCTGCAGCCCGATGCTGCGAAAAATCTTTGCGATTGCCGCCGTGTTGTCATGCGACAGCACCACATCCGGCCGGGCATCCACCACTTGCCCGGCAATTGTTGTTTGCAATCCGGCTGCGCGCGCCAGCGCCTTCTCCGCAAATGTTTTGCCCATGCGCTCTGAGCTAGCCATTTGATTGTGAATCAAATGCTTGCAACGCTGCAGCAACATTCGCGCGCTCAGCAGGTGGTTTGGCGGTGGCAATCCGCCGCACCTGGCCCGGCAGCGGGGAGTCCAAGCGCTGCACAATCGGGCTTGCCGCCGGCGGGAGCTGCGCATGCACAAGGCCAAACTCCCGCTCCGCAATCGCTGTCAGCAGTTCCTCTGGTGATTCGTCCGGCTGTATGCCGTACACACGCTCCTTGAACACGCGCGCAATCTGGCGCGCAGTATCTTCATCTAATTGAAAGTAGCGAATCTCCTTCAAAAAATAATGGATGATGTTCCAGCCCGAGAGTGGCCCGAGCAGTATGCCGCTCTCGCTCACCCCAAAGTTATCCAGCGGGTGCGCCTCGTAGCTGGCTGCGCCGCGCAGCACGGCGCTTTGGTGCACGCCGGCGGTGTGCGTCCGGTTGGTAAGGCTCACCGGCTCGGTGGATGGCACCAGCATGCGCAGCTTGTCCGCCACCAGCACATTGATGGGGTAAGAACCGCGCAGCTGATAGCCCTCCAACCGGTCATAGTCGCGGTCCGCATGCAAATTAAAGAGCAGGCTGGTAAGCGATGTAATGCCCGAGCGTTCGCCAACACCGCACACGGTGGTGTTGCAAAAGCGCACCCCATTATTCACGGCCTCCAGCGCGTTTACCAACGCCAGCCCGCGATCATTGTGAAAATGCCCCTCCAACTCCAGCACTGGATAGCGCGTGCGCAACGCCGTCACACGCGCTGCCACACTGGCCGGCGTAGCCACGCCCACCGTATCCGGTAAACCAAGGCGGTGCACCAGTGGCGCAATCTCATCGTAGACCCGGAAAAGATCAGCCGGGCTGGTGCGAAATGCATCCTCGCCAGAAAATCGCAGCACCAACTGCGGATGGCTGCGGCGCACATCCTCAAGCAGGGCGCGCGCCCTCAGCACAATGCCGGCCAGATCATGGCCGTGATTGAACGTGCGCGACTCGGCGGAGGTGCCAATGTAAACATTCAAGCCGTCCGCACCCGCAGCAATCGCAGCCGCCACATCGTGCGGATGGCAGCGCACGTGCGCCAGCAGAAAAGTGTAGCCCTTCTGCGTTATGAGCGCGTCACGCACGGCCCGCAGCGCGGCCCAATCGGCGCGCTCGCGGGCGCTGACAGCCGGCGAGAACAACTCCACGAACTTTACGCCGTAAAGAATCAGCGCGCGCAGAATTTCCTCTTTGTCCTCGCGCGAGAAGAAGTAGCGCTGATGGTCATGCAATAGTGAAGTCTGCTGCCCCTCGCGCAGCGTGGAGTCAATAATCTCCAGCGGGCGCGGGGTGTATGCGGTGAAGTGATTCATGCCAGAAATAAATAAAAAAGCCTCTCACATGGAGAGGCCTTCAAGTTGCGTAATTGCCAGGGGCTTAGGCTTGCCGCACCCCTAAGTAAAACAACTGAAGGCCCTTGCGGGTTGCTTCAACTGCTTCGAGCACTTAACAATCGATGCCACAGGCAAATACTGCGCCAGCATGGTGCTGCGCGCTGCGCCAGCCGGGCACTGCACAAATTGCAGTGCAGTGCAAACTTCGACAGTGGTGTTTGAATAGTATTCGCGCATCATTTACTTTGACCGTGGTCCGTTACTCCCGCAGTATACACTGATTCAAACAAGTTTTGTAAATAGACAGTTGGGGGCAGCTCATCCCACGCAGGCCGGCAAAGAAGATGCACAACTCAATCCCGTCCGCTCTTGAAGTTCATGGCGCAACAACGGCTGATAATTATTTCGCAGCTGTGCGCAGCCAGACGCGCATCTCACCGGGTGCGCGGTTGTCCCACACGCAGTAGGGCACTGCCGTAATATTTACCGGCTGGTCGGCAATGGTCTGGGCTTCGGCATAAAGGCCGCCGCGCCACGGCTTGGCAGCCAAGCCCCGCGTGCGCAGCACCGCAACCCCGCCCAATAATTGCGGGCGCTGCACCACCGTCCAGCGCGCCCGCAGCGGCAGCGCAATGTCATCGAGCTCTGCGTGTTTGTGGTCTGTGCCCTCCAGGCAATACACTAGCGGACCGCGCTCGACCGCCACGCGGCCCGCCATTTGGCGCACGTGCGGATTGGCGCGCGTCAAGCGCACGGGCATTGCCAGCTGCAGCAGCAGCTTGTCCCCAGTGCGCCACAAGCGCCGCACCGCAACATAACCTTTGCGCGCCCGAACCGCAACGCGTTTGCCATTGACCGCCAGTGTGAAGCGCCGGCACCAGCCGGGCACGCGCAGGTGCAGGGCAAAGCGCAACGGCCGTTCCGGTTCAATGGTTAGCTCCACGCGCCCATCCCATGGGTATTGCGTGTGCTGCGCAATGCGCACGGTCGCACCATTCACCTGCGCCGCAGCCGTGCCGGCAGCATACAGGTGTACCCACAAGCTGCGTGCCGCCGTGGAGTAAAAGTACCCACCCACACCGGCCATCAGGCGCGCAATGTTGGGCGGGCAGCAGGCGCAATCAAACCATTCGGCGCGGTGATGCGCACCGCGCGAGGCCAGCGGGTTCTCATAGAAGAAGCGCAAGCCATCCAGCGAAACACCGCTCAGCACGCCGTTGTAGAGCGCGCGCTCAAGCACATCTGCGTAGCGCCCGTCCCCCGCAAATTGCAGCAGGCGCTGATTCCAAAACACCATGCCAATTGCAGCGCAGGTCTCCGCATATGCAGTCTCGTCCGGCAGGTCGTACGCGTGTGTAAAGCCCTCATTGCTGGCTGCCGGCCCGATGCCGCCGGTGATATACATGCGCTCGTCCACAACACTGTGCCACAAGCGCTGACTGGCGGCCAGCAGGCCTGCATCTCCGTCCGCGTTGGCCACATCTGCCATGGCGGAATAGAGATACATGGCACGCACGGCGTGCCCGGTCACCACAGTCTGCTGGCGCACCGGCAGGTGTGACTGGTTGTACTCGTAATTGGTAAAGCGGAAATGCGCCGGATCCTCGCCGCGCGCGCGCGCTTCGCCATCAAAATAGTGCGGCTGCTGCCCGCGCTCGTCAATGAAGTAGCGCGCCAGTGCCAGATAACGCGCCTCCCCTGTGGCCCGATGCAGTTTTACAAGCGCAAGCTCTATCTCCTCATGGCCGGGATAACCGCGCTGCTGCTGCGCACCGCGGCCAAAGCTGCGGTCAATGCAGTCCGCATAGCGGCACATCACATCCAGCAGCGTGCGTTTACCGGTGGCCTCAAAATGTGCAACCGCCGCCTCAATCAGATGGCCGGCGCAGTAAAGCTCGTGCGAGTCGCGCAAGTTTGTCCAGCGCCGCTGCAAGCCGGCCCGCTCCGTGACAATGAAGTGCGTGTTGAGATACCCGTCCGGTTGCTGCGCGCGCGCAAGGCGCGCAATGACTGCATCGAGCTGCGCGTCCAGCTGCGCATCAAACTGCGCGGCAAGCGCGTAAGCGGCGGCTTCGATCCACTTGGCAATATCTGAGTCCCAAAAGATGTGCGGCGGATTGCCGGCGCCGGGCTGCCAGGCAAGTTCGAGCGCTGCCAGGCGACCGGTGCTCTCCAGCTGCGCATACTCGGCGGGCAATGTGGCGCTGCGGTTGGCTAGCATGCGCGGCGCCCAAAACGCATCGTGCAATTGCACTTGGGTAAATGGCAGCGGCGTCAGTTGTTGTTTTAGTGGCATGGTGTGGCTCCCGGCCGGGCGCGGCAGGCTGCGCCCGGCGCCAGCATTATGGCAGCCCGCCACACGGGCTGATGCATAATTGTGCCGCAGCAACGCACGCTCATGTGCACCAACTTGGCAGCAACATGCAATCATTGTTCCAATCCGCTTGTGCAGCGGATTACATGGAGGCAACATGACACAGTGGCGCTATGACCGGCTGACATGGCCGGAGATGAACACAGCAATTGCACGCAAGCCGCAGCCCGTGGTGGCGCTGGCCATCGGGGCAGTGGAGGACCACGGCCTGCATCTGCCGCTCTCAACTGACAACGACATTTTGGAGAGTGTGCTGGCCGAGTGCGGGCGCCAGGCGGGTGGCAACCTGCTGGTGCTGCCCACCATTCCGTTTGGGCTGGACGAGCATCACATGGATTTTCCGGGGGTGATTGCAATCGACATCGAGACCACGCTCGCGTATCTTTCGCAAGCGGCAATCTCGGTGGCCCGGCACGGGTTCACGCATATCTTGATTGTGAACGGGCACGGCTCCAACCAGTCCATTTGCGATTTGGCTGCGCGCAAGTGCGTGCTGGCAACGGGCGCAATCTGCGCCGCCACAACTGTGAACGCTGCGGTGGACCCGGCGCTGGTGGCTGACGTGCTGGCTGCGGAGCGCAAAGGCGGCGCGGGCAGCGTGGGCCATGCCTGCGAGTATGAGACGGCCATGATGCTGCATGCGCAGCCCGGCCTGGTGCAAATGGACAAAGCCGAACGCGACATTGGGCAGATCAAACTAAAGTACTTCAACTGGGATCAGCCAACCCCCAGCGCGTACACATGGCAGGATTGGTGGAGCCGGTTCTCACGCAACGGTGTGTGCGGCGACGCAGCCGCGGCCACGCCGGAGTTTGGCCGGCGCATGTTTGAAGTGACCGTGCAGCGCTTTGTGGAGCTGGTCCAGGAATTTCAAACCATTGCGGTCAAACCCCGCGTTGACCATCACTAAATGCGGACAGCCGCGGGCGAGAACCGTTAGATGTGGCCAAGCAGCAAAGCCGCGCCCATCACTTGGGGTGAAGTGGAATGTAGCCGGCCCGCAACTAACCCCCCGTTTTATTGGCGGCGCGACCCAGCGTAGGGATTCCGTCAGGCTGCCGGCGGATTGGCGTCAAGCACAGCATGTGCTTTGCCCGTATTATTGACGTACTGCAAAACACAGTTGCAGTTTCTTCTCCTCCTACATCGAGCGCGGGCATTTACGGGCCCGCGCTCGGTGTTTAACCAGCCGCCCGCAAAACTACATACAAGCCCATGTCGCCCGTGGCACCATCGCTGCGGTAGGTTTGCCGGATTTCAAAGCCGGCGCGCGTGCACAGCTGCTCCAGTTCCGGCACGCTAAATTGATGGGCGTAGCGCAGGCCGCTGCCGCCGCGCTGCCAGTCGAGCAGATAGTCATGCGCATCCACCTGCGCGGCTGTGATGCCGGCTTGCTGCCAGTCACAAATCTTGCGGCGCAAACGCGGCACGTGCACAAACTGCCACACTGAAAGCACACAGACACCGCCGGGCCGGAGCAATCCGCGCAGCTGGCGCAGCAGGCGCAGGCGCCGCCGCGCACCGGGCACATGGTGCAGCACGGCAAAGCACACAATTGCGGGAAAGCGCCGCCGCATGCGCAGCACCCACGCCGCATTCATCAGATCCAATTGCAGCAAGCGGGCACCTGCGCGCGGCGTGGCACAGCCCAGCAATGCCGCGCTGCTGTCCACCCCCACATATTGCACCGGCGCCGGCAGGGCACCGGCAAAACGCCCGTTGCCACAGCCCACATCCAGCAGCGCAGCGCAGCCATCCAGCGCCTGCAGCGCGCGCAGCATGCCCGGCTGCAGCGCGCTGCGCGACGCGGCAAACTCCGCGCCAAACTGCCGGTAAAAATTGGCGTTGATGCGCAGCAAGCGGCGCGCCACAAAAGTGCGCATTCTTCCGGATTATACTGACGGCATGCTGCTGAAAGAACTGGACGCGCCTGAGCTGGAGCGCTTTGCGCCGGACGTGCGCCGCATCGTGCAGGCGCTGCACGCCGACGGGCACTACACACCGGAAGCACTGCGCGCAACCTTGCAGCGCTTCCCACGCGCCGGCTCCGGCACCTATGCCAAGGCAGAGCTCACGCGCACCTACCAGCATCTGGTGAAGACCGGCGAGCTGGCGCTGGATGCGCGCGTGCTCAAGTGCCTGCAGCGCAAACCAATGCGCACCATCTCCGGCGTGGCGCCGGTGACGGTGCTCACCAAACCCTACCCGTGCCCCGGCAAGTGCATCTTCTGCCCCACCGATGCGCGCATGCCCAAGAGTTACCTGCCGGATGAGCCCGGTGCAATGCGCGCTGAGCAGCACGCCTTCGACCCCTATGCCCAAACTGCGTCGCGCATTGCAGCATTTGCCGGCAACGGCCACGCCACAGACAAAATTGAGCTGCTGATTTTGGGTGGAACCTGGTCCAGCTACCGGCGTGATTATCAGGAATGGTTTGTGCAGCGCTGCTTTGATGCGATGAACGGGCGCGACTCCAGCTGCCTGGCTGAGGCGCACGCCTGGAACCAGACTGCACAGCATCGCAATGTGGGCCTCGTTGTGGAGACGCGCCCGGACCACGTGCACGCGGAGGAGATCCGCTGGATGCGCGCGTTGGGCGTAACCAAGGTGCAGATGGGGGCGCAGTCACTGGATGACAATATTCTGGAGCAGAACCAGCGCGGCCACACTGTGGCGCAAACCCGCGCAGCGGTGACGCTGCTGCGCGCAGCCGGCTTCAAGGTGGTGCTGCACTGGATGCCCAACCTGCTGGGCGCCACGCCGCAGAGTGACCTGGCAGACTTCCAAAAACTGTGGGACGACCCGGCGCTGCAGCCGGATGAAATTAAAATTTACCCTTGCTCGCTGCTGGCGAACGCCGACTTGTACGCTTACTGGCAGCGCGGCGAGTACCACCCGTACTCTGACGAAACGCTGGTGGAGCTGGTGGCAGCGTGCAAGCAGCTGGTGCCGCGCTATTGCCGCATCAACCGCGTATACCGTGACATTCCCGCGCCCAACATTGTTGCCGGCAGCACATGCTCCAACCTGCGCGAGGTGGTGCAGCGCCAAATGCGCGCAGCCGGCCAGCGCTGCCTTTGCCTGCGCTGCCGCGAAGTGCGCGGTAACGGCGCAGCTGCCGGCGACTTGACGCTGGACAGCCTCGTGTATCCAGCCGCCCAAAGCACGGAGCACTTCCTGTCTTTCAACACAACCGATGACAAGCTGGCCGGATACCTGCGCCTGTCGCTGCCGGCGGCAGCAGAGCTTGGGCTGGCCGAACTTGAAGGTGCCGCGATTGTGCGCGAGGTGCATGTGTATGGCGCGGCGCTGCCGCTGGGTGCGGACGGCGGCGGCCACAACACGGCGCAGCACAGCGGCCTGGGCAAGCGCCTGCTGGCCGCAGCCGAGCGCATCGCCAGCGCACACGGCTATGCGCGGCTGGCCGTCATTGCCGCCATCGGCACACGCGAATACTACCGGCGCGCAGGCTTTGAGTTGTGCGGCAGCTACATGCTGCGCACGCTGCCCGCCGCCACTGCTTAAGCCTGGTCGTCAGCGCGCGCGCAGCGCAAAATCTTCGGTGCCACCGAGAGCGGCGCTGAGCGTTCCGCGCTTGTGCGCCAGCACGCTGCCATTTGCAAAGAACGGAAAGTCAAACTCGATTGGGTCACCGGCACGCTTGCCGGGGATGGGCATCAAGCGCGCAGTCAGCGGCTTGCCCAAGCGCAAGGCCAGCGCTGCCACATCCAGCATAATTGCTGCCAGCTCCCCCGCCGCAATATCACCTGCCAGCGGAATGGTATCGAGGCCCGTGCCGCACACAGCGGAGTACAGCAGCAAATCATTCACGGTGAGCATGCCTTCTGCGCCGCGCTGCGCGAGGCGCTGGTCTTCCAGGAGCGGCAAAAACAAGCCGCTGAAGCCGGCGTGCAGAAAGCGCGCGTGCTGCACGCAATCGGCCACGAGCGCAGCGGCTGCAAGCGTGCCATGGCTGCCCACAGCCGCCACACCCAGCGCCTCCAGCGCCACCCCAATCGAAACGGACTGCTCCGGGAACGGTGCAAGCGAAAAGTCGATGCCGGTAAATGTGTGCGGTATGCCGGCCAGCGCCTGCTGCACTTGCGCGCCGTGCAGCTCCAGCGCCGCCACCAGCCGGCTGCACGCGTGTGCAACACTGTCTGCGCCAGTGAAGGCCTTTACCGCCAGGTCAGCAGCTTCGGTGGCAACTGCAAACACCGGCGCACCACCGCCATGAAACGCCGCCGGTAAAAAGGGCGTGCCGGGCGCCACACCCGCCAGCGCTGCAAAGCGCAAGTTGCCAAGGCCATCAGCACTGAGTTGTGAGTTGCGCAGCACCACCTGCGCTGCGCGCTGGATGGCACCGAGGCTGACGCCGCCAGCGCGCGTGGCAATCTCTGCCGCGGTGAAGATGCGCTGCGTGGCGGCCAGCACGTCTGGCAGCGCCGCCCAGAAAGGCTGCGCATCCGCCAGCAGCACCGGCCCCAGGCCCGCGTAATCGATGTTGTGCAGCGCCAGCTGCGCCTGCAGCGCCAGCGCGTAATCCGGCAGCTGGCCGGGCGCCAGGCCGGGCACTGCGCTTGGCGCCTGCAGCGCTGCGCGCGTTGTTTGCACTTCGTAGCCCGCCTGCAATAGGGCAGCCCGCGCCCGATGCAGGCAGGCGCCCGCTTGCGCCATAGCCTGGCCATCCAGCGGGAAACTGCCGTCGCAAAAGTAAGTAATTGAGCGGATTTTCATTTTACAGATGCTGATATAAAGTTAATAAGAGTTGCTTAGCCTCTGAAGGAGGACTGGACACAATGCTACAATATAAAGGCAAAACCAATGGGATCTTCTAATTTTGTTTTTGACGTAAGCGAGAGCACCTTTGAGGTTGACGTCGTCAACCGCTCTTACGAGACGCCGGTGCTGGCGGACTTTTGGGCGCCGTGGTGCGGCCCGTGCCGCTCGCTTGGCCCGGTGCTGGAAAAGCTGGCGGCAGAAAGTGACGGCGGATTTTTTCTTGCCAAGGTCAATGTGGACGAGAATCCAAATCTCTCAGTGCGCTTTGGCGTGCAAGGCATTCCGGCGGTGAAGGCGTTTCGCAACGGGCAGGTGATCAACGGTTTTGTGGGCGCCATTCCGGAACCGCGCGTGCGCGAGTTTTTGCAAAAGGTGGCGCCGAACGAAACCGACCACACGCTGGCCGAAGCGATCAGCCTGCTGGCCACACGCCATTGGGCGGACGCCGAAGAGAAGCTGCGCGTGATCCTGGAAGCGCAGCCGCGCAATGCCGCTGCGGCTTTGGGCATGGTGCGCGCACTTGTGGCGCAAGGCAAAGGGCGCGAGGCGCTTGAAATCATTGAGGACTTTCCCAGTGGACCGGAGATTGTGGCTGCGGAGCAGCTGCGGCCGCTGGCGGAAATGCTGGCTGAGGTTGCAGAGGACAACGACCACCGCACCGAGTCCGACTTGCAGCTGGCGCAGTACTGGCAGTCCGCGCGGCTGCTGGCCAACGGCCGATATGCTGCCGGCATGGACGGGCTGATGGAAGTGCTGCGCAAGGACAAGAAGTTTCGCGGCGGAGAGCCGCGCAAGGTGATGCTGGGTGTGTTTGCGCTGCTGGGCGATGATGACCCGCTGACCCGCGAGTACCGCGGCGAACTGGCCAGCGTCCTGTTTTAGCCCGGCTGCCGCGCCTGCCGGCGGCTGCCTTCACAACACACGCGGCTCAGGCGAGCCACTCCACCAGCGTGCTGACACCCTGTCCGACACCCACACATAAAGTAGCCAGCCCATAATATGGGCGCGCCTGTTGCGGCGCGCGGCGCTGCATCTCGTGCAGCAGCGTCACCAATATGCGCGCGCCGCTGCAGCCCAGCGGGTGGCCCAGCGCAATTGCGCCGCCGTTTACGTTTGTAATTTCATGGCGCAGGCCCAGCTTGCGCATCACACCCAGCGCCTGCGCTGCAAACGCCTCGTTCAATTCCACCAGGCCAATGTCTTGCACAGTGAGCTGATGCCGGGCGAGTAGTTGCTGCGTGGCCGGCACCGGGCCGTAGCCCATCACGCTTGGGTCCACGCCGGCCGAAGCCGCACCCAGCCAGCGCGCCAGCGGCCGCAAGCCCAGCTCCTGTGCGCGTGCGGCGCTCATCAACACCAACGCGGCTGCGCCATCGTTGAGGCCGCTGGAGTTGCCCGGCGTTACGCTGCCTTGCTCGCGGAAAGCCGGCGCCAGCTGCGCCAGGCGTTCCATGTCTGTATCAAGCTCAAAGCCATGCGCGCTGCGCTTGCAGCGCACCGCCTCATCCACATCCACAATGTGCGCTGCGCCGCGCCGCTGCGGCACGCTGACAGGCAGCACCTCCGCCGCAAAGTAACCGGCATTTAGCGCCGCCACGGCGCGCCGGTGACTCTCCAGTGCAAACGCATCCTGCTCGGCGCGCGTGATGCCCAGCTCTTGCGCAATATTCTCGGCGGTCTGGCCCATGCTGAGCAGCGGAAAGCGCGCAGCCAGTTGCGGGTTTGGAAAGCGCCAGCCCAGCGTGGTGTCATAGACGGGCGGGCTGCCCACCGGGTACGCACCCTCCGGCTTGGGCAGCACCCAGGGCGCGCGGCTCATGCTTTCCACGCCGCCCGCCACACACAGCTGCGCCTCGCCCACGGCAATGCAGCGTGCAGCCTGGTTCACCGCTTCCAAGCCCGAGGCACACAAGCGGTTGAGCGTTACGGCCGGCACGCTGTCCGGAAAACCCGCCAGCAGGGTGGCCATGCGCGCCACATTGCGGTTGTCTTCGCCCGCCTGGTTTGCGCAGCCGGCATACACTTCATCAATGCCCTGCGGGTCAATAGCGGCGCGCTCCACAACGCCGCGCAGCACGGTGGCCAGCAGGTCGTCCGGGCGCACGGCTGCCAGCGCGCCACCCACACGCCCAATTGGGGTGCGCACACCCGCCACAATCACAACTTCATTTGTTTGCATGATTATTTCAGCAGGGAGATTGGTCTTTCCCGTACACGCTGCCTGCAGCGATGCGCATCAGGTTAGCTGCCCAGCCCGGAGATGAACTCCGCCAGGGTGGAAGCAGCGCGCTGCAAACGCGGGTGCCCGCGGCTGATGCAATCATCCGCATCGCGCGCAAACTCCGCAAACACTTGCGCACCGCCAGCTGCCAGCTCCGTGTCCAAATAGCTTGAAGACAGGCGCAGCGTCAGCGCATCATCATGAAAGGCGCTGCCGGGCAGCGTGGCAATTGCATATTTTTCCAGCAGGTGCGCCGCCAGCTGCGCACTGGTGTGCACGTTGCGCTGCGCCAGAACCGCGCGCCAGCGCTCAAAATTTGGATACAAATAAAAGCCGGCGTCCGGCAGCGGGCATGGCACGCCAAACTCTTGCAGCACGCTGTGCAGCACACGCGTGCGCGCGCCATGCAGGCGTGCGCTCTGCGCAATGTGCTGCGCAATGGCGGGATCAGCGCCGTAAGCTGCCAGCGCGGCATGCTGCACCGGCGCCGCCACGCAAGACCAAATTTCACCGGCCACAATTTGCAGCGCCGCAGCCAACTCGCGCCCGGCGGCACCCGGCGGCAAGATGGCCACGCCAAAGCGCCAGCCACCCAGCGACAGATGCTTGCTCAAACCGCCCGTGACCACCGTGCCCTCCGGATAATGCGCAGCCATCGACGCAGAGCCGCGCGCGTTGTGCGCCGTCAAGCTGTAGATTTCGTCGCTTACCACCATCAAGCGGTTGCGCCGCGCAAATTCTGCGCAGGCCTGCAGCGCGTCCGCATTTTGCGCGCTGCCCAGCGGATTGCTGGGCGTGTTGAGCAGCAGCATTTCCGGGCGCTGCCAATTGGCGGCAGCTTTTTGCAATGCATGCTGCAGACGCTCCGGATCCAGCGCGTAGCCGGCAGCCGGATCCATGGGCACCGGAACAACGCTGCGCCGCGCCAGCTGTGCCTGCGGTGCATACGAAACCCACGCGGGTGTGGGCAGCAGCACGGCGCCCTCGGTAGCCAGCGCCAGCGCCAGCAGCAGCGCTTTGCTGCCCGGCCCGATCACCACCTGCTCTGCGGCAACTGCCAGCCCAAAATGCCGCCCGTAAAACGCAGCAATGGCGGCGCGCAGTTCCGGCAGGCCAAGCACCGGCAGATAGCTGCGCTCTTCCGCATGTTCGCGCAGCGCAGCAACCACCGCAGCCGGCACGGGAAACCGCGACTCGCCAAAGCCCAGATGCAGCACATCACGCCCGGCTGCGCGCAGCGCCTGCACGCGCTCGTTAATATGCAGCGTGGCAGATGGCTGCAAGCCCGCCAAGCTGGCGCTTGCAAACCGAAACGGTGACTGGCTATCGGCGGGCATCGCTCAAACTATAACTGCGCAGCAGTCTGCAGGCTGGCGCATCACGGCACCTTTGTGCCAGCCGGTGCGGGCGTCTCCGCACTGGGCGCCGGCGGCGCACCCGGCGTGGGCGTACTTTTTTGGTTTGGCAAAAACACCCATGTCACATTCTCGCCAAATGCACCCATCAAGCCCTCGTCCCGCTGATTGAATTGCACGCGCACCCCGGCGCCGTTGGCGGTGGTGACCTCCACGCGCTGCACACCGGTGTACTCCAGCCGCTCACCCACAACAACCTGCCCGTCAAAATCCAGCCGGTCATCTACAAGCACGCGCACATAGCTGCGCTGCTCAAACAACAAGCCCAGCTGCACATCTGTAAAAGTGGCAAGCGGCGGCGGTGGCGTGGGGGTTTGCAGCACCTCTTGGATGAGCGTGGGCGTGGCGGTTGGGACAACCGCTGCCAGCGTGCCGGCCGGCAGCGCCGTGGCCAGCAGCGTCGGCGCAATGCGCCGGCCGCCCCACACCAATGCCCAACCCAGCGCCGCAATCACGGTTAGCATCGCCAACAATTCAAAATTGACAATGCGCTGCACGCGGCGCCAGCTGCTGGGTTTGTTAGCGATGGAATGAAAAGGCATGCGGCGCCCGCTAACGCGCGCCACGAGTGGCGACCCGGCCCGGCCAGCCTCAAAGCCACGCACCTGCCAGCGGTTGGTGCGGCGGGCAGCCGCCAGCGCCAGATCCAGCTGTGCCACTAATGCGGCCGCATCCAGGCCAAGATAAGTGCTGTAGCTCTGCAAAAAGCCGCGCACCTGCAGCGGCGTGGGCAGCGCTAAATGGTCGCCACGTTCCAGCGCCGCCAAATATTTGCGGCGGATGCGGATGATGCGCTCAGCATCTTCCAGCGAGACGCCGCGCGCCTGACGCGCCTGTTGCAACTGCTCGCCCAGCTTTTGCAGCATGGGATGCAGTATAGCCGTGTGCTGCGGGCTTTGGGCTTGTGCGGTTTCGGGGGTGTTTTACGCGGCCGGCAGCACAATCCGCAGCGCATCGCCCACGGATGGCGCCTGGATTACCGTGATGCCCGCCGGAAACGGCTCGGTTTGCACCAGCACACGCGGCACTACGGCACGCTTGAAGCCCAGCTTGGCCGCCTCGCGCAGGCGCGTATCCAGCTGGCTCACGGCGCGCAGCTCGCCAGACAAACCCACCTCGCCCACCAGCGCAACATCAGCCGCCACCGGCAGGTCGCGCACTGAGGACGCAATCGCCACAGCCATTGCAAGGTCCGCAGCCGGCTCTTCAATTGTCATGCCGCCAATCACATTTACAAACACATCCTGGTCGGCAAGCCGCAGGCCCAGCCGGCGCGTCAGCACTGCAGTCACCAGCAGCAGGCGGTTAAAGTCCACCCCGTTTGCAGTGCGGCGCGGATTGCCAAACGCGGTAGGGCTGGCCAGCGCCTGCACTTCCACCAGCAGCGGGCGCGTGCCCTCCAGCGGCACCGCAATCGCAGAGCCCGGTGCGCTTTGCAGGCGCTCCGCCAGAAAAGCCTCAGACGGATTGGCCACCTCCACCATGCCGGCACCGCGCATCTCAAACACCCCCAGCTCCGAGGTTGGGCCAAATCGGTTCTTCACGCTGCGCAGCAGGCGATAGACGTGATGGCGGTCGCCTTCGAGGTAGAGCACAGTGTCCACCATGTGCTCAAGCACGCGCGGCCCGGCCAGCGTGCCTTCCTTGTTTACATGCCCCACCAAAAAGATGGCGGCTGCGCTGCGCTTGGCAAGCGCAGTCAGGCGTGCAGCACACTCGCGCACCTGTGTGATTGAGCCGGCAGCCGACTCAACGTCTCCGCAATGCGTGGTCTGAATTGAGTCTATAACCACCACGCGTGCGCCGCTTGCATCAATCTGCGCCAGTATGTTCTCCAGGCCGGTCTCGGTCATCAGCAGCAAATTCTCGGCGTGCACAGCGGTGCCGTTCTCCAGGCGCAGCGCGCGCATCTTAATCTGGCGCGCCGACTCTTCGCCGGACACATACAGCACGGGCATGCTGTGCGCCAGATCGCCCGCCACTTGCAGCATGAGCGTGCTCTTGCCAATGCCGGGGTCGCCGCCAATCAACACCACGGAGCCGGGCACAATGCCGCCACCCAGCACGCGCGCAAACTCATTCATCGCCAGCGGCAGGCGCGCTTCCACATCGCCCGCAATGTCGCTCAGGCGCTGCGGCACGGCTGCTGCGCCGGCAGCGGCTGCCGCCGCGCGCCGCGTGCGCGCCGGCGCCTGCACCGTCACTGCTTCAAAGGAGTTGAACTCGCCGCATTGCGGGCACTTGCCCATCGGGCGCGGCACAACGCGCGCGCAATTGCGGCACACATAATCGGTTCTGTCGGCGGGCATAGGTTTGGCGCTTGGATTATAGGCGCGCCAACACACTCTGTGGCGCAACCACCAAAAAAAAGAGGCGGCTTGCAGTTTTTGCAAGCCGCCTCGCAGGGGGCTGGTTTACGCGGCCGGCAGTGCGGCCACTTCGGCTTTGGCCTTGGCGGCCTTGCCTGCGGAAGGCGCCCGGCCCTTGCGTATCTTTACGGTGATCTTCTTGGTGCTCTCGTCGTAGTCCACAAGCGCCCGGCCAGTGCCGGCCTTGGAAGAAAGCAGCGCATCCGTCATGGCGTCTTCCACATGCTGGTGGATCACGCGGCGCAGCGGCCGCGCACCAAACTCCGCATCGTATCCCTCAGTGGAGATGAACTTGCGCGCCGCATCCGAAATTTTCAGGTCAAAGCCCTTGGACTTGATGCGCCCGGCAACTTTGGCCAGCTCCAAATCCACAATCTTGCTGATGTCAGCCTGCCCCAGCGAACGGAACACCACGGTGTCATCCAGGCGGTTGATGAACTCCGGGCGGAACACGCGCCGCAATGACTCGGTGAGTTTCTTCTTCATCGTGTCGTAAGATTCCTGTGCCTCGCGCGCCTCGTCCAGCTTGCCTTGGAAGCCAAGGTTCTGGCGCTTGATCAGCTCAGCGCCAATGTTGGAGGTCATTACAATGATGGCATTGCGGAAGCTCACCTTGCGCCCGCGCGCGTCGGAAAGCTGGCCCTCCTCCATAATTTGCAGCAGCATATTGTGGGCTTCCGGGTGCGCCTTCTCAATCTCGTCAAACACAACAATCGAGTAGGGCTTGCGGCGCACGCCCTCGGTCAGCTGCCCGGCATCGTCATAGCCCACATAGCCGGGGGGAGCGCCCACCAAACGGCTCACAGAGTGGCGCTCCATAAACTCAGACATGTCCAGTTGGATCAACGCCGCTTCCGAGCCAAACATAAAACTGGCAAGTGCTTTGGTGAGCTCCGTCTTGCCCACACCCGTGGGTCCCAGGAACATGAAGGCGCCGATCGGCCGGCGCGGATCATTGAGGCCGGCGCGCGCGCGGCGCACGGCACGCGAGATGGCGCTGATGGCCACATCCTGCCCCACGATGCGCTCGCGAATGGCGTCTTCCATTTTGAGCAGGCGTTCAGACTCGGCCTCGGTAATTTGCGTGGCCGGCACGCCGGTCCACATCGACACCACTTCGGCAATGTCTTGCGCCACCACTTTGGGCGCCGCAGCCTGGTCCCATCCGCCGCGCAGCTTCTCCAGGCGCTGCTCCAGCATCTCTTCCCGCTGGCGCAGCTCCTGTCCGTCCGCACTGCGCGCCTCTTGCGTTGCGCGCTCCAAATCACTGCGCGCCTGGCGCAGCTCGGAGAGCATCTGGCGCAGTTGCTTCTCGCGCGGGCTCTTGTACATGCGCACGCGCGAAGATGACTCGTCAATCAGGTCGATGGCCTTGTCCGGCAAAAAGCGGTCGGGCACATAACGCACGGCCATCTCCACCGCAGCGTTGATAGCTTCATCGGTGATGGAAAGCTTGTGATGCTGCTCATAGCGCTCGCGGATGCCGTGCAGGATGGCAATGGTTTCCTCCGGCGAGGGCTCGTCCACGGTGATGGGCTGGAAGCGCCGCTCGAGGGCGGCATCGCTTTCAATGTGCTTGCGGTACTCATCAAGCGTGGTGGCGCCAATCACCTGCATCTCGCCGCGCGCCAGCGCCGGCTTGAGGATGTTGGCGGCATCCACGGAGGAACCCGCAGCGCCAGCGCCCACCAGCATGTGCACTTCATCGATGAACAAGATTGCGCCGGACTGCTTGACCTCGTCGATCACACGCTTGAGGCGCTCCTCAAACTGCCCGCGATACATGGTGCCGGCCACCAGCGAGCCCACATCCAGCTGCAGGACGCGCTTGCCCAGCAGCAGTTCGGGCACATCGCTGTTGACGATGCGCTGCGCCAAGCCTTCCACAATTGCAGTCTTGCCCACGCCCGGCTCGCCAATCAGTGCCGGGTTGTTCTTGGTGCGCCGCGCCAGAATTTGAATCACACGCTCCACTTCTGTAACCCGCCCGATGACCGGATCCAGTTTGCCCTGCTCGGCCAGTGCCGTCAGGTCGGTGGCCAGCTGGTCTGAGAGCGGCGTCTTGGTTTTGTCTTTTGATTTGCGCTTGGTGGCGGGCTGCGCTGCGGGCTGCAGTTCCTTTGTGGGGGTGGGAGTCTCCTGCAGAATGCGGCGCGTGCTGCGGCGGATTTGCTCCGCCGAGGAACCCAGCTGCTTCAACACTTCCATTGCCACGCTGTCATCCAGCCGCACCAGCCCGAGGATCAGATGCTCGGTGCCAATGTAATGGTGGTCCATGCGGCGCGCTTCTTCAATCGCACATTTAAGAATTTCTTTGGTGGAGGGCGCCAGCTCCAGCTTGCCTTTGGCAGCTGCTTTCCCGGTGCCGCCCAGCTTCTGTACGGTTTCCTGCAGGCGATCAATTTCGATGCCCACATCGTGCAGCACCCGGCTGGCAACGCCGCCATCTTCCAGCATCAGGCCCAGCAGCAAATGCTCAGTGCCAATCACATTCTGGCGCATGCGCTCCGCCTGCTCCTGCGCAATGCTGAGCACGCGGCGGGCGCGTTGTGTAAAGCGAGCCATGTTATCTGCCACTGGTTAGTCCTCCCAGATACCTTGCAAAAATTGTACCAAACAACAGCTGCCGCGCCGTTATGCTAATAAAACATTAATCTGCACAAACACCGCTTTGATTAGCATCAATAAATAAAAAGTGCGGCTTTAGCCGCACTTTACTGCAATTCTGGTCTTAGTTTCCGTCGGCAGCGGACGAGTCGCTTGCTGCCGGCCCGCTGGCACCTTCATCCAGCGCAGCGTCTTGCGGCATACCGGGCTCGCCGGCGGAATTTTCGGGGGCGGCGGCTTCCGGGGCAGCGCCTTGTGCATCCGTGGCAGCCATGTAGAAGGCGTAGTCTTGCTCGGCATAATTTGCCGAGGCCACCTCGCGCAGGCTCAGGCGCACGCGCTGCTGCTCAAGCTCAATCTTCAGAATGCGCAGCGTCAGTTCTTCGCCTTGCGATACCACTTCACGGGCGTGTTCCACGGTATTGTTTGCCAGCTCGGATACATGCACGAGGCCCTCAATTTCCGGCGCCGCGGAGATGGTGGCAAAGGCGCCAAACTTTGTGAGGCGCGTGATGGTGGCACGCACCAGCTGCCCGTCCTGAAACTTGGAGGCGAATGCCTCCCACGGATTTTGCTCAATCACACGGCTGGAGAGTGCAATGCGCTGGCGCTCAAAATCCACTGACAGCACCTTGACCTGCAACTGCTGCCCGACGCGCACCACTTCCTTCGGGTGGTCGATGTGGCGCCACGAAAGCTCGGAGAGATGCACCAGCCCGTCCGCGCCGCCAATATCCACAAAGGCGCCAAAGCTGGAAATGGAAACCACGCGGCCGGTGTGCACCTGCCCGGGCGCAATTGCATCCATGGCCTGCTTGCGGCGCACAGCCCGCGCTTCTTTGCTGGCAGAGCGCTCAGAAACAATCAGCCGGTTGCGCTCCGCATCGGGTTTCTCCAAAATTTTGACCACAACCGTTTCGCCGGTCATGCTGCCCCAGCGCTCGGCCGGAGTGCTGCCAACGGCGCGCTGATGGCGCTCCAGCCCCACCTGCGAAGAGGGCAGGAACGCACGCTGCCCGGCAAACTCCGGGGCAGATACAATCAAGCCGCCTTTGTTGAAGTGCACAATCTCGCCGGTGATGGCCAGCTGCTTGTCGAACAGCTCATCGAGGTGGCCCCAGTGGCGCACCTCGCGCACGCGCGCCATCGACACCAGGATGCGGCCATCGTCGTCTTCCGATTCGCCAAGCACCTCTACGGTGACAATGGCGCCCACTTGCAGCGCGTCGCGCTGCGCCTGCGGCAGCGATGCCAGCTCCTGCTCGCTCAGCACGCCTTCGCTCTTGGTGCCAATCTCAATCAGGATTTCGGTGGGCGAGATGCGCGCAATCCGGCCCTGGCGCATTTCGCCCGGTTTGGGCAGCGAGTCCTCAGGTTTTTCGTCCGGCAGCCAAGCGGTCACATCCATGTCTTCCGGCTCGTTTTGAGCCGGATTAATATCTATCATTACGGTTGCAGTGCTCCTGTGTTTCTTCCCGCCAACATTATAGATTACTTCCAATGGAGGCGCAAATTCAGCTCAAGGGTATAATCAGGGTTCCAGCGCACAATGGCTTCCAAAATATTTCCATTTCCGGCCATTGTGGGCCAAGAGCGCATGAAGCGCGCCCTGCTGCTGAATGCGGTGAACCCGCGCATTGGGGGCGTTTTAATCCGCGGAGAGCGCGGCACAGCCAAATCCACTGCGGCGCGTGCACTTGCAGCGCTTTTGCCGCAGGTGGCGGTGGTGGCAAACTGCCGCTTTGGCTGCGATCCCGCCCAGCCCGGCCAATGGTGCACCGAGTGCGTAGAGCGCGCGGGCGTCAACGGCACACTGCAGTCCACGCTGCGCACCACTCCGTTTGTAGACCTGCCCGTGAGCGCCACCGAAGACCGCGTGGTGGGCACGCTTGACATTGAGAAGGCGATCCAAAAAGGCGAGCGCCATTTTGACCCCGGCATCTTGGCCTCCGCCAACCTCGGCCTGCTTTACATTGATGAGGTAAACCTGCTGGATGACCACGTAGTGGACCTGCTGCTGGACTCGGCCGCCATGGGCATCAATGTGGTGGAGCGCGAAGGCATTTCGTTTTCGCATCCGGCGCGCTTCATTCTAGTGGGCACCATGAATCCGGAAGAAGGCGATCTGCGCCCGCAGCTGCTGGACCGCTTTGCGTTCTCCGTGGATATTCAGGGGCTCAACAATGCGCGCGACCGCGTGCTGATTATGGAGCGCAACCTGAGCTTCGAAGCTGACGCGCAGGCTTTTGCCGCAGAGTGGAGCAATGAAGTGCAGCGCATCTCGCACGAGATTGAAGCTGCCCGGCAGCGCCTGCCGGCCGTGACGCACACGCGCGCGGACCTGGGCACAATTGCAGCGCTGACCACCGGCCTGCGCGTGGATGGGCATCGCGCGGACCTTGTGATCTTGCGCGGCGCACGCGCCCAGGCAGCCTTCGAAGGGCGCAGCGCCATTACCGACCGCGACATTTTGCTGGCGGCTGAGCTGGCGCTGCCGCATCGCGCCCGCAAGGGCCCGCTTGAAAGCGCCGTGGTGGACCTGAACGGCCTCGAAGAACGGCTGGAGCAGGCGCGCAGCGAAGCCGGCAAATCCGAGAAGGGCGACGCGCAAGCCGCAGATGACCCGGCCAGCTCCGTAAAAAAAAACAGGAAGTAGCGCAAGCCGGCTCTGAACAAGAAATAGATCCGGGCGCGGCGCAACCCGCGCTGCAAAACACCACCAGCTCCGGCGACAACAAATGGTGGGACGGCGGCCAGCACGCTGCCGTTGGCAAAGAATTTGAAACGCGCATCCTCAACACACCGCTAGACAAACTTACGCGCAAGCACAGCGGCCGGCGCAGCCGCACGCGCACGGACCGCAAGCGCGGGCGCTATGTGCAGGCGCGCCCCGCCAACGGCAAAACCAACGACATCGCGTTTGACGCAACCTTGCGCGCCGCAGCGCCGCACCAGCCGGCGCGCGCTGCGCAGCGCCAGCATGTGGCCTTTGCCATCATGCGCCACGACCTGCAGCGCAAGGTGCGCGTGCGCAAAGCCGCCAACCTGGTCTTGTTTCTGGTGGATGCATCATGGTCCATGGCCGTGGCCGAGCGCATGACGGCCACCAAGGGCGCCATCATGTCACTGCTGACGGATGCCTACCAGCGCCGCGACCGCGTGGGGTTGGTGGTGTTTCAAAAAAGCAGCGCCACGCTGGTGCTGCCGCCCACCAACTCCGTGCAGCTGGCACAGCGTGCACTGGCAGATATTCCGGTGGGCGGCAAGACGCCGCTCTCCGCCGGCCTGCATCTGGCCCACAAGGTAATCTTGCGCGAAAAAAACCTGCATCCGGATGTCACGCCGCTGCTGATTGTGCTCACTGACGGTGCCGGCAATGTGTCGATGACATCGCTGGCACCGCGCGAAGAAGCGCGCCGCACCGCGCAGCGCTTTAAGGATGCGCACCTGCGCAGCGTTGTGATCAACATGGAGCACGTTGCGTTTGACCAGGGCCTGGCACGCGAGCTGGCGCTGAACCTGGGCGCGCCGTGCCTAACGCTGCAGGAGCTGAAAGCTGAAAGCCTGTATGCCACCGTGCGCCGCGAGCTGGACGCTGCCCAATGACACCCGCAGAATTGCGCGCCCTGTTTCTGCTTGACCCGGAAGTTGCCTTCCTCAACCACGGATCGTTTGGCGCGTGCCCCGCGCCGGTGTTTGCGGCGTATCAAAATTGGCAGCGCGAGCTGGAGCGCCAGCCGGTGGAATTTTTGGGGCGGCGCGCTGCGCCGCTGCTGGCCGAGGCGCGCGCGCAGCTGGCTGCCTACCTGGGGGCGGCAGCCAATGACGTCGTCTTCTTTCCAAACCCGACAACCGCCATCAACATGGTGGTGCGCAGCCTGCAGCTGCAGCGCGGCGACGAAATATTAACCACCGACCACGAGTACGGTGCGCTGGACCGCACGTGGCGCTTTGTGTGTGCGCAGAATGGCGCGCAATACATCAACCGCGCGGTGGCGCTGCCTGTGGGCAGCCACGCCGAATTTATTGAGGGGTTTTTGGCGGGGGTCACGGCACGCACGCGCGTCATTTTCATCAGCCACATCAGCAGCCCCACCGCGCTGGTGTTTCCGGTGGCGGAGATCTGCCGGCGGGCGCGTGAGCGCGGCATCCTTACAATTGTGGACGGTGCGCATGCGCCCGGGCATGTGGCGCTAAACCTGGAGCAAGTGGGCGCGGACATCTACACCGGCGCCTGCCACAAGTGGATGTGTGCGCCAAAGGGTGCGGCGTTCCTCTACGCGCGGCCGGCGCTGCAGGCGCAGCTGGACCCGCTGGTTGTCAGCTGGGGCTATGAAGCAGAGAAGCCGGGCGTGTCGCAATTTATTGATTACCATGAGTGGCAGGGCACCCGCGATCTGGCAGCGTTCCTCACGGTGCCGGATGCCATCCGCTTTCAGCAGGAGCACAACTGGACTGCCGTCAGCGCTGGCTGCCGAAAACTGGCGCACGCAGCGCTGGCGCAAATCAACGCCCTTACGGGGCTCGCGCCGTTATGCAATGATGGCACGCAGTGGCTTGGGCAAATGGTGGCGGCGCGCCTGCCAGCCGTGGACATCAAGCGCCTGCAAGCACGCTTGTACGGGCGCCACAAAGTGGAGGTGCCGCTGGTAGCGTGGAACGGCCAGGCATTCATCCGCGTTTCGCTGCAGGCCTACAACACAGCCGCAGATGTTGAGCGCCTGCTGCACGCGCTGCGCACGGAGCTGGCCGAAAGCTGAACGGCGCGCGGGCTTACTTGTCGCGCAGCGTGGCGCCCAGCTCTTGCTGCAGGCGGCGCACAATCTTGTTGCGCAGCTTGGCGGCCTCTGCATCCGTCAGGGTCTTCTCGCCGGACTGATAGCTGAGGCGGTAGGCCAGGCTCTTGCGGCCCGCGCCCAGCTGCGCGCTGCGAAACACATCAAACAGCTGCACCTGAGCCAGCTGTGCACCGCCGGTTTGCACAATCAGCGCCTGCACGCGCGCAGCCGAAAGCTCCTCATCCACCAGCAGCGCAATGTCTTCCACAACGGCGGGGAAGCGCGGCACCGGCGCCGTGGCGTGGCGCGCCGGCGTGGCAGCCAGCAGCGCCTCCAAATCAAAATCTGCGCACAGTGCGGCGTGCTCCGCCAGGCTGTACGCTGCGCTCACTTGCGGGTGCAGCTCGCCCAGCGTGCCAAGCACCACGGCCGGATCCGCGCCAAACACCTGCGCGCAGCGCCCGGGATGCAGCGCTGCATGCTGCGCGCTCTCAAAGCGCACGCCTTCAATGCGCAGGCTTTCAAGCAGCAGCTCCACCAAGCCCTTCAAGTCAAAGAAGTCTTGCGCGCCGGCATCAGCTGCCTGCCAGCCGGACTGCGCCCGCGGCCCCCACAACACAAGCGCCAGGCGGCGCTGCTCAAGCGGCAGCGCTGCGCCCGCCACCGGCAGGAACACCGGCCCAATCTCAAACAGCGCCAGGCGCTGCTGAAAGCGCGCATTGGCTTCGGCCACCTCCAGCACGCTGGCCAGCAGCGCACGGCGCAGCACTACGCGCTCCGCAGCCACCGGGTTTAGCAGCGTCACATAATGCGCTGCGGGCACTGGCACGCCTGGCGGCAGCAGGCGCTGCTCGCGCTCCGGCGCGGTGAGGCGGTAGGTAATCACCTCTTGCATGCCAAGCCCGGCCAGCAGGTCGCGCACGCGCTCCTCGTGTTCCAGCGCCGGGTTGGCGCGCTGCGGCGGCGTGGTGTCGCTGATTTGCGTTTCCGGCATGCGCTCATAGCCATAAATGCGCGCCACCTCTTCCACCAAATCGGCGATGCCCTCCGCGCCCGTGCCAATGTCCAGGCGATGGTCCGGGGCGGTCACCACCAGCGTGCTGCCCGCATCCTCAACCACAAACTCCAGCGCACGCAGGATGCGCACAATCTCCGCCGCGGGAATTTGCATGCCCAAGTGGCGCTGCACTTCTGCCAGCGGCAGCCGGTTCACTGGCGCCACAACGGGCTGCGGATACACGTCGCACAGTTCGGTGCTGACGCTGCCACCCGCGAGCTGCTGCATGAGCGCAGCCGCGCGCAAGTTGGCCAGCGGCGCCATGGCCGGGTGCACGCCGCGGCTGAAGCGGTAGCCGGCCTGTGAGCTGTGCAGCTGCTGCGCCTGCACCGTGCGCCGGATGTTTGTAAAGTTCCAGCTGGCGGCTTCCAGCAGTACATGCTCGGTGGCGGCAGAAACTTCTGACTCGCCGCCGCCCATCACACCGCCGATTGAGAGCGCACCGGCGCTGTCTGCAACAAGCACGGTGAAGTCATCCAGTTTGCGCTGCGCGCCATCAAGCGTGGCGATGGTCTCGCCCGGCGCGGGCAGGCGTGTGGTGATCAGCGGCGCAGGCCGGCTGCCAGCGCGCCGGCGCAGCACCGCATAATCAAACGCATGCAGCGGCTGGCCGGTTTCCAGCATCACATAGTTGGTGATGTCTACAATGTTGCTGATGGAGCGCATGCCGGCCAGGCGCAACCGCAGCTGCATCCAGTACGGCGCCGGCGCCACGCGCACATCCTCCACCAGCAGCGCGGTAAAGCGCGGGTTGAGCGCGGGCGCTGCAATCTGCACCTGCGGCATGGGCTGCGCGGCCGCGCGCGTGGGCACGCTGCGCCACGGCAGGCGCACGCTGGTGCCGGTCAGCGCGGCAATCTCGCGCGCCACGCCCAGCATGCTGGCATTGCGCGCCATGTTGGGCGTAATCGCAATCTCAAACACCACATCGCCAATGTAGTCGGCCAGCGGCGTGCCGGCCGGCGGCGCATCAGCGTCAAACAAAATCACGCCTTCATGTTCCTCGGAGATGCCCAGTTCTTTTTCCGAGCACACCATCGAGTAGGACTCGAAGCCGCGGATTTTGGCGCGCTTCAGGCGCGTCAACTCCCAGCCCGGCTTGTGGCCGTCGTACAGCTGCGCGCCCTCGCGCGCGTACGCCACGCGCAGCGCTGTGGGCAGCGGGCCGCTGCCTTTGTACGCAAACAGATTCGGCGCACCGGTGAGCACCGTGTGCTCGCGCTCGCCGTCGTACAGCCGCACCAGCACCAGGCGCTCGGCATCCGGGTGCGCGTCCACCTGTGTAATGTGTGCCACCACAATTTTGTCGCGCTCCCACGCCAGCCCGCTGTGCCGGGCGGCGCTTGCACCCGCCGGCAGCGCCAGCCCCACGTACTGCAGCGCCTCCACCTCCAGCCCCGCAAATGTAAGCCGGTGCGCCAGCTCGTGCGGCGCCATGGTGATGTCTACATAATCTCGCAGCCAGGATAAAGGTGTGCGCATAATCTTTCCTCCGCCGTCAGGCGGGCATTGGGGCGGGTGCGTTGCCGTGCATCTTAGAACTGCTGCAGGAAGCGCAGGTCGTTGCCCCAAAAGTAGCGGATGTCTTTGATGCCGTACTTGAGCATGGCAATGCGCTCCGGCCCCATGCCAAATGCAAAGCCCGTGTATTGCGCCGGGTCGTAGCCGCCGTTTTGCAGCACCTTGGGGTGCACCATGCCGCAGCCCAGAATTTCCAGCCAGCCCGCCTGCTTGCAAACCACGCAGCCGCTGCCGGTGCACAAAAAGCACTCCACGTCCATCTCTGCGCTGGGCTCGGTAAATGGAAAGTACGAAGCGCGAAAGCGCGTGCGCGTCTGCGCGCCAAACATGCGCCGCGCAAAATCCGTAAGCGTGCCCTTGAGGTCCGTGAAGCGGATGCCCTTGCCCACCGCCAGGCCCTCCACCTGGTTAAACTGAATTTCCGAACGCGGCGTAATTTGCTCGTAGCGATAACACATGCCGGGCAGCACCACGCGGATTGGCTCCGGCGCGTACTCGCGCATGGCGTGAATCTGCCCGGGCGAAGTATGCGTGCGCAGCAGGCTGCCGCTGGTGGTGGTGTGAAATGTGTCCCACATGTCGCGCGCCGGATGGTGCGGCGGAATGTTGAGCAGCTCAAAGTTGTAGGCCTCAGTTTCCACATCGCGCGAGCGATAAATCTGGAAGCCCATCTGCGCCCAGATGGCACAGATCTGGCGCAGCGTTTGTGTGGCAATGTGCAGGCGCCCGCGCGCAGCGGGGCGGCCGGGCAGCGTCACATCCAGCGCACCGGCCTGCAGGCTGGCAGCCAAACCGCTTTCGCGCAGCGCTGCCGCGTGCGCAGCATGCGCCTGCTCCAGCTGCACACGCAACGCGTTGGCGCGCTGCCCAGCCAGCGGGCGCTCCGCGGCCGGCAGCTGCCCCAGGCCGGCAAGTGCCAGCGCCAGCGCGCTGCGCTTGCCAAGCCAGGCAGCCTGCCATGCGCGCAGCCCGGCTTCATCGCCAATTGCGCGCAGCGCTGCCAGCGCCGCCTGCTCCATAATTGAAAAATCCTGCTCCATCTTGATCACACTCCACTGCCGCGCCTGCGCCCGGCGTAAATAAAAACTCCCGCCCCGGTGAAGGGACGGGAGCTGCTGCCCCGTGGTACCACCCTACTGAGCCCCGCAGGGCCCGCTCTGTGCCGGCTAACCGGCCACCCCCTAACGCGGGGCTCACGGCGCCGGCTAAAGCGCGCCCGCAGGCGCGGTTCACCCGCGCAGCTCGGGAGTGAACTTCAGCCGGTTGCCACCGCGCGGGCTCTCAGTCCGGGCCCGCTTTCCTGTCGGCGCACGCCAGCTTACTCTTCTCCGTCGCAGCTTTTAAATTATTCGGCTGCGCAAATTATACCCGCGCTGTTTGCGGCGGGATTATTTTTCCTTGGCGTGGTAGCTGCCGTCCCAGTCCGCACCCGGCGGCTCTTCTATATAGTGCACTATGCGGTCGGCATACATGTCATAGAGTTTGCCGAGGCCCACGCCCGGCTCCACGCACAAGCCCTCCGGCTCCAGCCCGCGGCACTCGGTAATCTTTGCGTTGGCGCCCTCCCAGTCCTGTGACCGAAAAAGGCGCAGCATCTCAATATGCGCTTCTTCAAGTTTTTTAAACTCGGGCGTCAGGGCAATATCCGGCTCGCCCAGCAGCGTAAAGGAGTGCAGCGCCTCGGTCTTGCCCTTCACCACCACCTTGTCTATCTCCAGCGCTGCAAACTGCGGCGCCAGCGCGCGCGTGGTCTCGCCCACCACCAGCACAATGCCGTACTGCTTGGAGCTGGACTCCAGCCGCGAAGCCACGTTCACGGAGTCGCCCATCACGGTGTAATTGAAGCGCGTGTCCGAGCCCATGTTGCCCACCACGGTAGGGCCGGTGTTCATGCCAATGCCGGCGCGCAGCTGCAGATGCTTGCGCCCGGCAGCATCGGCGGCCGCCTTAAAGGTTACGTTCAACGGGGCCAGCAGCCGGTTAAGCGCCACGGCACAGGCGCAGGCGTTGGTGGCATGCTCCACATCATCCAGCGGCGCATTCCAAAAAGCCATGATGCAGTCGCCCACATATTTGTCAATGGTGCCCTTGTGGTCTTGAATCACATTGGTCATCGGCGTCAAAAATTTGTTGATGTAGCCCACCAGCCCATGCGCATCAAACAACTCTGAGATGCCGCTGAAGCCGCGAATGTCGGAAAACAGAATCGTCATCTCGCGCTCCTCGCCGCCCAATTGCAGCTTGGATGGATCCTTGGCCACAATTTCCACCATCGCCGGGGAAAGGTAGGCCGAGAATGCACCCTTGATCTCCTGGCGCTTCTTTGCCTCGGCAGCTGCGCGCTCCACGGTTGGCACAGCGTAGGAGAGCACCATGGCCACCAACGGGCCGGCCACCGCCACCACAGTGTTGAACTGGGTAAAGAGAAAATAGCTTCCGGCCAGGTAGCCCACAATCAGCACAGCCAGCAGCGCCAGGCCAATCGCCAGCTTCTCAATGCGCGTCAGTGCCACCGCCAGCAGGCCCACAATCAACGCAATCAGCGCACCCATGTTCACAGGGTAGGTGATGATGTAATCGCCATGGAGGATGGTGTCGATGGCATGCGCACCGACCTCCACTCCCGGTGTCTGGGTGGAGTTGGTGCGCGAAAGATAGGGCGTGGGCCAAATATCCTGCAGCGACGGGCTGGTGGCGCCGATCAGCACAATCTTGTCAGTGAAGGTTTCCGGCGGATGGTCGCCAATTGGAATTTGGTAGGCCGGGATGTAGCGGTAGGTTTTGGCCGGGCCGCGGAAATTAATGTTGAAGAAGCCGGAGCGCAGCGTTGCCACCGTCTTGTCCGGGCCGGTGCCGATGGTGACATTGCCGGTGGCACGCATTTGCGTGGGCAGCGCCTGGCCCATATAAGTGAAGGCCGTCATTGCCGGCCAGGTGTAGTGCGCCTGCTTGTCACGCTTGCTCACCACAAACATTGGAAAGCGCCGCACAAAGCCGTCTGCGTCAGCAGTGAAGTTTGCAGCCGCCGTCAAATAAGCAGCGTCTTTCAAAATGTCAATCGGCTGGATATAGCGCTCGATGCTGGCGCCGCCTGAGTTATCAACATTGATTTCACTGTTAAGAATGACATTGCCAGCCTCTGCAAGTGCACCCGCAAACACCTTGTCTTGCGCCTGGCCCGCATCCACGGTCAGCTTAAAGTTTCCGCCCTCGCTTTCAACGGACATGCCGATTGTGGACAGTGCCGCGATCAGCTGCTCGCTGGTCATGGTGCCGCCCGAAATCTTCTGCACATCCGCCCCGCTGACCTCAATGGAAGCTTTATCGTTGCTGGGTTCAAAGAAGAATGCATCGATTGAGATGGCCTTGGGTTTGCCGGCGCTAATCCCCGCCACAATTTTGGCAATGTAGTCGCGCGGCCACGGCCACTGCAGCCCGGTCTGCTGGAAGGATTCGTCGTCAATCGCAACAATGATGATGTCTTCCGAATGCGCAATCGGCCCGCGCAGTTGAAAGTACTGGTTGGAGACCGAATACTCGAGCGATTGAAACACGCCCAGTGCGGCCAGCAGCGGCACCAGCAGCGTAACCGTCACAATCAGAAAACTGCGATTGAGCAGAATTGCGCGCAGCTTGCTGAAGCGCCCCGCCTTCTTCTTCGGCAGATTGTCTTCTGATGATGCCTCGGCTGCAGGCGGTGGAGACTTCTTTTTCTTGGCCATGATTCCTCTTGGCTTTCTAAACAGCGCCACCTACTGGTGGCGACCTGTGGTTGGTCTCGGCGCTATGCCGGCGCCGCTCCATTATGGCGGGCACGCACATCGCCATGGTATTTTTCCCATGTTTCGTCGTCTTCCAGCGTCACAACCGAAAATGCTTCGGCATATTCCATCTCCTTGCCTTTGGCAAGCTGTGCAGCGCGCTCGCGCACAAACTTCTCCGGGTCGCTGGTTTCAAACTGGCTGGCGTGCAGATGCAGCGCCTCCAGCTTTACGTCCATGGTGGTATCGATGGAGATGAAGTGGTCCCCGCGCTGCCAGTGCGCCACAAAAACCTTGCGCGGCTTGAACGCAAACAGCTGCTCGGCTTCCAGCTCCGCAAACAAATTGGGCTGCCCGGCAGCCGGAAAAATTGCGTCCACCGCGGCCGTGGCCGCAGCGCGGTGGTCCGGATGGTTGATGTAACCCTCGCCCGCCCACACAATGGTGGGATCGCCGCAAATCACCACCTCCGGGCGGAAGCGCCGGATCTCACGCACCAGCTTCTTGCGCATCTCCAGTGTGGCCTGCAGCATGCCGTCCGGCTCGCGCAGAAACACCACATCCGCCACGCGAATGACATGCGCAGCCGCGCGCTGCTCGCGTTCGCGAATCTCCACCGCTTGCGCGCTGCTCACGCCGGGTTTGCTGATGCCCACGTCGCCACTGGTGCACAGGCAGTAGCACACGCGCGTACCCGCGCGCGCCCAGCGCGCCAGCGTGCCCGCGCAGGAAAATTCGATATCGTCCGGGTGGGCCATGATGGCCATCGCAGACTCAGGAATATAAAAGTTAGCAGAATTCATGTTTTATTTTTAAAATGTTTGCCAGTGGCAGTATAGCATGGCAGTGTTTAAACGGCACTTTGCAGGCCCCGGAGCATAATATTTGCTGGCAGCTGCCGGGGGGCTGGCAGCTGCCAGCCGGCACGGTCTGCTGTGCCCGCTGTACAATCACCCCACCGCAGCGCTGGATTGCAATCAGCCAACCCACAAAATATTATGGAAGCATCCAACATGACTTCAGACCGCATCTTCAACTTTGGCGCCGGGCCGTGCACGCTGCCGCTGCCCGCGCTGCAAAAAGCACAGCGCGACCTGCTGTGCCTGCCGGGCAGCGGCATGTCTGTGCTGGAGATCAGCCACCGCTCGCCCGCGTTTGACGCCATCATAGACAAGGCGCAGGACAATCTGCGCAGCCTGCTGGGCGTGCCGGCCGGCTACAAAATTTTGTTTTTGCAGGGCGGCGCTACGCTGCAGTTTTCGATGGTGGCGCTAAACCTGCTGCGCGCTGCGGACAAGCCGGCAGACTATGTGGTGACCGGTGTGTGGGGCGAGAAAGCCGTCAAGGAGGCGCAGCGTGAGGGCGAGGTGCGCGTAGTATGGAATGGCAAGGCGGGCAGCTACAGCAGCGTGCCGCAGCCCGCGGAGCTGGCGCCGGATGCACAGGCCGCGTACCTGCACTACACATCCAACGAGACCATTCAGGGCGTGCAGTTTCCGCAGGCGCTGCAGCCGCGCGGCGCCACGCTGGTATGCGACTGCTCGTCAGACTTTCTTTCCCGGCCGCTGCCCGTGGCGGACCATGGCCTGCTGTACGCCGGCGCGCAGAAGAACGCCGGCCCGGCCGGCGTGACGATTGTGATTGTGCGCGAAGCGCTGCTGGAACGCGCCCCGCAAGACCTGCACACGATGCTTGACTACCGCATTCATGCGCAGAACAACTCCATGTACAACACCCCGCCGGTGTTTGCCATTTACCTGCTGCAGCTGGTGACAGACTGGCTGCGCAATGAAATTGGCGGGCTGCAAAAGATGGCGGAGCTGAACGCGCGCAAGGCCGGCCTGCTGTATGCAGCCATTGATGCGAGCGCGGGCTTCTATCGCGGGCATGCGCGCGCGGACAGCCGCTCGCAAATGAATGTGACTTTTCGCATGCCCAGCGAGCAGCTGGAGCGCGACTTTCTGGCGCAGGCGGCTGCGCGCGGGCTGCAAAGTTTGGAGGGGCATCGCTCTGTGGGCGGTGTGCGCGCATCACTTTACAACGCCATGCCGCTGGCCGGCGCGCAGGCGCTGCGCGACTTCATGGTGGAGTTTTGCGCGCAGCATGCCCAATGATGCGCGCGCATTAGCGCGCCACCTGGCGCACTACGGCATCACGCCGTGCGCCAGCGCGGCGCACTGGCAGGCACGCTGGCGCGCAGTGGACCCGGCGCTGCGCGCAGCGCTGGACGCCACGCGCCAGCCCGGCGCAACCCGCGCCCCCACAACTGCAGAGCAGCTGCGCTTTTACGCAGCCATGGCCGAGCCGCAAGTAGCCGGCGTGATGTACTCGCGCCAGGCCAGCACACTGCACGCAATTGGCAGCGCGGTTGCAGCGCTGGTTGCCGGGCGGCCGCTGCTGCTGGATCTGGGCTGCAATATCGGCCACCTCACCACATGGTATGCGGCCTGCGGTGCGGTGCGCGCTGTCACCGGCATTGATTTTGTGCCGCAGTGCATTGCCAGCGCGCGCGCACTGGCACTGCCCGCGGGCGCAGCAGCCAAGTTTGTAGCCGGGGACATCACACAGGCGCTGCCCGCCGGCAGCTTCGACGCCATCACCGACACGCACACCATCTCCACATTGCCAGACGCAGCTGCCACGCTGGCGCTGGTGCGCAGCGCGCTGCAGCCCGCCGGCATTTTTGTATCAGTGCTGGCGCATGCCACGGCTGCAAGCACGGCGCAATTTGCGCACGCACTGGCCGCTGCCGGCTTGCATGTGCACAAGCTGGAGTTTGTTTTCGGAACGGACTTGGGGCAAACGGCGGCGCACCCGCTGCTGCTGGCGGCCATTGCGCAGCCCGCGACGCGCGTGGATATTGCGGGCGGGTTTGCGGCTGCGCGCCTGCCCGGCGCCTAATGCGGGCGCTGCGGATTAGTGCAGCAGTTCTTGCGCCAGGAAGACGAAATACAGCACCCCGAAAAGTACCGCATACGCCAACCCAAGGTACAAGGCTGCAAAGTGAGTCTGTTGCATGAGCCGGTATCCATTGAAGGTATCGGCAGGCGCGCGCAAAGGTTAAATTGTGGGGGCTGGAAACCTAGGGGTGCGTTGAGCCATCTGGCAGCACCGTGCCGCGCAGCGTGCGCGCCGTTGCCAGCTGCGCGTCTGTAACAATGGCGCCCTGCAGGTTTGCATCAACAATGTACGCGCCGCGCAGGCTGGCGCCCGTCAGGTCCGCGCCCACGAGGCTTGCGTTGGCAAGCACCGCATTGCGCAGTTGCGCGCCCTGCAGGTTGGCGTTGGTAAGGTTGGCGTAGCGCAAGTACGCGCCGGTCAGGTCGGCGCGGCTCAGGTCGGCGCCGTTAAAGTTGGCGGACTCCAGATCCGCGCCCGCCAGCATAAAGGCGCTCATCTTCTGGTTGGAAAAGTTGGCGTTGCGCATGCGCACGTTGAGCGTGCTGATGCCAAACATGCGCGCCAGGCTGTGAATGTCCTCGTTGCCCAGCCAGGTAAGGAAGGCATAAGCCGCAATTGCTGCGGCTGCCAGCCCGCCAACCCACCAGCGCTCGCGGCGCACCCCGGGCTTCACGCGGGCGGCGCTCAGGCTGCGCAAGCGCGCAGCATTACGCGCCGTTGATGTACCACGCCCACCCAATCAGCACTACACCCAGCACCGCCAGGCCAATGGCCACGCCCAGCAGCCAGCCGCCCATTGCCGGGCCGGAGTAATCGGCAAAGCCGTTCTCAACCGCAGCAGCCGGTGCCAGCAATGGCGGTGCAAGCGGCGGTGCCGCGGGTGGCTCTTGCACTTGCTCATGCAAGTCGTCAATCAATGGCACCAAGGCGGGTGCTGCGCCAACCGGCGGCAGGGGCGCAACGGCCGGCGCGCTGGCAACGGCCGGCGCCCGCACACCCAGCGTGGTTGTTGGCATCAAGTCATCCGGGCGTACCACTGCGGGCGCTATATCGCGCCGCGGAAAACCAAGCGCTGGGGCAGCCGGCACAGGTGCCAGCGGACTGGGATAAGGCCGCGTGGGCAGCTCTGCCGCAGGCGCACGCCGCGGCACACCGGGCGGCAGGCGCAACTTCTTGGCTTCCACCAGCCACGGGTCGCCCGGCGCCAGCAGTTGCGCGCGCCGCACACAATCAGCGCGCTCTTTGGGCGAGTCGGCAATGTCCGCCAGCCACTTCCACGCCAGCAGCATGTTGGGGTGGCGGCGCGTAAATTCGCGCAAGCCGTTGCGTGCGCCCGCAACATCGCCCGCCTCGGCGCGCGCAATCAGTTCATCCACATCGCCTCTGTCCGGCAGCATGCTGCCAGTTTAACCGACCGTGCGCGGGTGCGTCAACCAAGTGCAGCGCACCGCATCCAACCGCAAAAAAGCGCATTGCAACAGGTGCTCGGATATAATGCCGCAGAATATTTGCGCAGCGAATTCAGCAGCCGGCACAGTCCGGCGCGCACTGCAGCGCCGCGCACATAGCCCCGCCAACCCATGCTTAACCCGGCTGCTGAAGTTGCGATTGCGCGTGAGCTGGCGCTGGCCGAGCAGGCGCGCCAAGCCGGCAACGAAGGGCGCGCGCGCGTTTGTGCGCGGCGCGCTGCCGGCTGGGCCGTGGCAGCCGGCGCGGGCGCAAGCGCTGCGCGCACTGCCTACGGGCAGCTGCAGCGCATTGCGCAAGACAGCGCGCAGCCGGCGCACATTCGCAGCGCAGCCACGCACCTCACGCTGCGCATCACCACCAGCCACCAGCTGCCCGGCGAGGCCGACGCGCTCAGCGACGCGCGCTGCATCATCCGCCACTTTCTGCCGCAGGTGCCGGCATGAGCGCCACGGCTGCGCTCGACGCCTTCATTGCCAGCCACATGGCACAGTCCACCGCCGAGCTGGCGCGCCTGTGCGCGCAGCCCAGCATCTCCGCCACGGGCGAGGGCATGGCAGCCTGCGCCGACCTGGTGGCCGGGCTGCTGGCAGCGCGCGGCTTTGATGTGGAGCTGCTGCCCACCAGCGGCTACCCCGTGCTGGTGGCCGAAGCGCGCGGGCGCAGCGCACGCACGCTGCTCTTTTACAATCATTACGATGTGCAGCCGCCCGAGCCGCTGGAGCTGTGGGACTCGCCGCCATTTGAGCCCACCGTGCGCGCCGGCGCGTTGTATGCGCGCGGCGCCATTGATGACAAAGGCAACCTGCTTTGCCGCCTGGCTGCGCTGGACGCGGTGCGCGCGCTGCACGGCGGCGCCTACCCGTGCAACATCAAGTTTGTAATTGAGGGCGAGGAGGAGACCGGCAGCACCGGGCTTGAGCCGTTTGTGGCAGCGCACAAGCAGCGCCTTGCAGCGGATGCTTGCATCTGGGAGTTTGGCGGCGTGGACCACCTGGGCAATCCCAATTTGTTCCTTGGCCTGCGCGGCATTTGTTATGTGGGGCTCTCCGTGCGCAGCCTCACGCAGGATGTGCACTCCGGCCTTGGCGGCTCCATCTTTCCCAACGCAGCGTGGCGCCTTACATGGGCGCTCAACTCCCTCAAAGATTCAATGGAGCGCATCTTGATCCCCGGCTTCTACGACGCGGTGCAGGCGCCGAGCGCGCGCGACCTAGAACTGCTGGCGCACATTCCGGACCCCGCGCAAAGTTACCGCGAGCGCTACGGTGTCACAGAATTTTTGCGCGGCGTAACGGGCGGCGTGGCGCTGGAGCGCCAGGCCAGCTTTGAGCCCACCTGCACCATCTGCGGGTTGAACAGCGGCTACCAGGGCGCGGGCTCCAAGACTGTGCTGCCCGCCGAGGCCAGCGCCAAGGTGGACTTCCGGCTTGTGCCCAACCAAACGCCGGCCGACATTTTACAAAAGCTGCGCAGCCATCTGGACGCGCAGGGGTTTGGCGATGTGCTCGTGGAAGACCTGGGCAGCGAGCCGCCAGCGCGCACAGACCCCGACCATCCGTTTGTGCAAATGGCAGCTGACACCGCGCGCGTTGTGTACGGGCGCGAGCCGGTGCTGGTGCCCATGTCCGGCGGCTCCGGCCCCAACCACGCATTCATCGAGCACCTCAAAGTTCCCATCGTCACCTGCGGCGCGGGCTACCCCGGCTCGCAGGCACACGCACCCAACGAGCATGTGCGCCTGGACATGCTGCAGCAGGGCATCCGCCACAGCGCGCACTTGCTGCAGCGCTTCGCGGACGCCTGACGCAGCACCGCCCGGCGTGCCACTCTCTCCGCATATCACGCGCCAGCGCCGGCGCCAGCGCCGCTTGCTGGGCTGGATGACGGCCGTCTTCATTCTGGCAGCGGTTGCAATTGTGATTGCAGCGCCGCGCGCCGCACTGCCCACAATTGAATCTGCAAAAGCGTTGACGCTTACGCTGATATCGCGCCTGGTGCTGCCCCCGGCTGAAAGCGCGCTGCCCGCAGCGCCGGCAGCTGCCGGGCCGGAGCTGCAGCCGGCAGCGCCGGCAGCGCTGCCCACAGCTGTGCCAGTGCGCACGCGCTGGGAGTTTGGCGAGCTGCTGCCATATGTGGTGCAATCCGGAGACACACTGCCGGCGCTGGCAGCGCGCTTCAACCAGACCACGGATGCCATCCTAAAAGCCAACCCGGCGCTGGCGGTTTTTCAAAGCACGCTGCCGCCCGGGCGCGCCATCAACATTCCCGCCAGCTACGCGCCGCTGCTGGGCAGCGCCTTCCACATGCTGCCGGACAGCGCCGTGGTGTACGCCGAGGCACCGGGCAACCTCGCTGAACAGCTGCAAAACTTTGACGGCTGGGTGGCGCACCGCCACGAGCCGGCCTACAGCGCGCGCGATGGCAGCTGGGATGAAGCGCGCCCGTCTTGGGACTTGATAAACGAGGTGGCGCTGCAATATTCGGTGAACCCGCGCGTGCTGCTGGCGCTGCTGGAATACCGCAGCGGCCTGCTGCGCAACGCCGACCCGCCCGCCGGTGCCGCGCGCAATCCGCTGCGCCTGCCGCCGGACACGCGCACCGGCATGGCCAACCAGCTGGAGTGGGCTGCCGCGCAATTGAATGACGGCTACTACGCCTGGCGCGCCGGCACGCAAGTGGAGCTGCGCCTGCTGGATGGCAGCGTGCAGCGCATTGACCCGTGGCAGAACGCCGGCACCGTGGCGCTGCTGCAGCTCTTCAGCCAGCTGGAACAGCCGGCGGAGTTTGAGCAGAGCATTGGCCCGCAGGGGTTTGCCGCCACCTACCAGCAGCTGTTTGGCGATGCATTTGCTGGCGCGTTGCTGCTGCAGCCGGCAAACTTGCGCCAGCCCGCATTCACGCTGCCCTTTAAGCCCGGCGTCATCTGGTCTTTGACCGGCGGTCCGCATCCGGCGTGGGGCAGCTCATTGCCGTGGGCCGCCATGGATTTTGCGCCACCGGCGCTGGCCGGCACCTGCGGGCAATCCAACGAGCCGGTTACCGCCATGGCGCCGGGCGTGATTGTGCGCAACGGCTACGCCACTGCGCTGCTGGACACCGATGGCGACAACAACGAGCATACCGGCTGGGTGATCTTTTACTTCCACCTGCGCTCAGACAGCATTGCGGCGGTGGGCACGCGCCTGGCAGCCGGCGATGCACTTGGCGTTGCGTCTTGCGAGGGCGGGCGCAGCACGGGCACGCATGTGCATGTGGCACGCAAGTACAACGGCGAGTGGCTGGCGGCTGACAGCGCGGTGGCGTTTGATTTGGGTGGCTGGCGGGCGGTGTCTGATGGAACCGCGTACAAAGGGCGCCTTAGTTTTGCGCTGCCCGCGCGCGAGGTGCGCGCCTGCCAATGCGTGTCCGACCAAAACCGCGTCTCATGGTGAAGGCCGGCGCTGCCTAACTGGGGGCTGGCGGGGACTGCGCAAGCCCGCCGGCGGATGTGGCCGCTGGGCGCGACGCGCAGCCGCTAGTTCATTTGCACGGGCACAGCCGTGTCACCCGGCAGACCGCGGCCCCACACATATTCATAGCCGAAGACAAGCATCAGGCTGAGTGCCAGCGCCGCACCGGTGGCGGCAAGCACATTTTTGCGCACGTTGGGCTCCACCCAAGTGTCCGGCACCGCCGCGGCACCATGCGGCACCACCACAGCTGCCACGACAGCTGCCATCGCAGCGTCATTTAGTACAGTGTTGGCATCAAGCTCCGGCATCTTCGCGTCAATTAGCGGAGCAATCGCTGCGATCTCCACATTCTTCAATGCAATCTCCCCATCCTTCGCCACAATCGGCGGACCGGATGCAGCGATTGCCGCTTTCAGCGCAACCTGTTGCACATTCAAGGCACCAATTTTCTCCGCGATGGGCGCCGCTTCCGCCGCGTACGCTGCCTTCATATCCAAAAATGCCTGGTAGCCGCCACCTACCCCAAATTGCGCCGCCGTTGTTGCCACGCTTGAACTAATAGAAGCTACGAGAGCACCCGTGCGTACACCATTCATTTCGGAGGTCCCAACGCTCATCGGCAGAGTATTCTGAATTCGCCCGAGTAAATTGAGTGCCAGCGCAAAGTCCCCAAAACCACTGAGTGCATCCTGGTTGTTGCCAGCCAGGCGGTCGCGCAGCGCAATCAGCTGCATTAGCGCGTCAAACTGTGCCGGCTCGATGCCTGCAGCATTCAGCGCAATATATTTGGACTGCAGCACTGCGCGCTGCGCGTCCAGATTGCTGCGCTGCGCGTCCAAGCCCGCAAGTTGCAGCGCAAGTGCCGTGCGCGGCACCTCAAGCACGGCGCGCTGCGCCTGCAGCTCCGTGCGCTGCACTACAAGCGCAGTGCGTGGTGCTTCCAGCGCGGCGCGTTCCGCATCAAGCGCAGCCCGCTGCTGCTCAAGCCCCACTTTCAACGCTGCAAATGTTTCTGTCTGCTGCGCGGTACCCGTACCGGCCTGCAGCAGCTGCAGACTGATGCCGGCATCCGCCAGCTGCTTGCGCAGCGCTGGCGTAAGGTTGAAGCCCGCAAAATACTGCACCACTTTGTCTGCCAGCGTGTTGGCCAGCAAGGCAGCCCCGGCTGCGCTGCTGTCGCGCACCGCCACGGAGAAGACCACATTGTCTGCAGAAGTAACCTGCACCTGTGCCCGAAGATCAGCAGCGGTCAGCGGCTGCATCGCGCGCTGCAAGTGGGTGAACTGTCCGCTCTCCACCAGCTGGCCCAGCACGCTGTCAGAGACGGCAGCCGCCAGCACTTGCTGCGGCGCAAGACCGGCATTCGGCATTGCAATCGTTGCAACTGCCGAGTATGTTTTTTGGCCGGCCATTCCCAGCGTGGCGGACACGATGGCCGCCACAAACACCATCACCG
>OFRD01000038.1_pt1 | contig 41842 bp, 31 predicted proteins | sample 1543041 | NCBI WGS metagenome assembly OFRD01 (sample SAMN07774234, study PRJEB24372) | wastewater metagenome | isolation source: Exp Tend CN 100WW | collected 2016-02
TTCTACGGCCGCATGAAATAAGAGCTTCGCCGATGTGCGTGAACCTGCCCATCTTTGCCAGTGGGTACGGTAGCTAACAGACACGAGGCTTTCATTTTTTTAAAGTTCAAGCACGGTGATCGAAAAAAAGACCACCGTTGCAAAGAAGGCGTCTTTGTTATTGATGAGCGCAGAGCGCCATCGCTGGCAAGTGAACGTCGCTTGAAGTTCATCAACCTTGATCTGGAGTTAGTCAATATGAAAACGCAAATCCAAAACTTTATCAACGACGAGTCGGGTGCAACGGCCATCGAATACGGCTTGCTGGCCGCTTTGGTTGCATTGGGCATTGCGGCCGGTGCCACAGCGCTGGGTACGCAATTGGGTGCACTGTTCACCCGCATCTCGACACGCCTTGCTGCTGCCGTATTTCCTGCTTGAACCGCATCAGCAGAACCCAGGAACCGATCATGCCGACCTTGTCATTGGAGTTTGTCAGCTTGTTGGCCTTGACCACATTGCTGGTGCTGGCCGGTTGGCACGACTTGCGCATGCGACTGATTCCCAACACCTTGGTGCTCTGGGGTTTGATCACTGCGCTGGTCTTGTCGATGACCCCTCGGGGCATTGGGCTGTCGTCCGCAATGCTGGGTGGTATGACCGGTTTTCTGGTGTTTTTGTTTTTGCACTTGTTCAAGATGGTCGGTGCTGGCGACGTCAAATTGGTGGCAGCGGTCGGCATGTTCGTCGGTTGGCCAGACATGGCGAAAGTCTGCCTGGCCATCTTGATTGCAGGCGGTCTGGTGTCCGTGGCGTGGGCACTCTGGACATCGCGGTGGCAGACGGTTTTAAAAAATCTGCAGACCGGTGTGATGCAACACCTTCGGTCTGGGCTGATGCCGCAAATCGGTCAGCCCCTGATCACTCAGGTCTCCCCCGAGCGTGTGCCTTATGCCTTGGCCGTTGGGTTGGGCACAGCAGCTTATTACGCCGTGCCATTGTGATGGCGTCGTCACGGAATTTGGAAGAGGAACAACATGATGAACAAACGTCCGGTTTTGATGATGGTTGCGGCGACCACCGCGGCCTTGGCAACCGTTTCTATGGCCGCTATCTGGTTGAAGCAAAAAGACGATAACAACACCATCAAGGTGGTGGTCGCGACCCGGGACCTGCAAATCGGCACTCGCTTGCAGCCTGCCATGCTGGAGACGGTGAGTTGGCCCATCGCTGCGCCCATCAAATCGCCTTTGCAATCAACCGAGCAGGCGTATGACCGCGTGATCAACATGCCCATCTTGAAAGGTGAGCCGATACAAGAAACCAAATTGGCGGCGCTGGGACAACAAGGCGGTCTGTCCTCGGTCTTGAAAGACGGCAAGCGTGCTGTCACTGTGAAAGTCAATGAAATTGTGGGTGTGGCCGGATTTGCTTTACCCGGTAATTTTGTGGATGTGATGGCCAACATCCCAGACAAAGACAACAACCCGGTTTCCAAAATTGTGCTGGAGCGGATTCAGGTACTGGCTGTTGCACAAGATGTGGCCAGCACTGAAAACAAGCCGCGTGTGGTGAGTGCAGTGACTTTGGAGGTGACCCCGCAAGAAGCTGAAATCATTGATTTGGCCCGAAGTGTCGGTGCCTTGTCTTTGGTCTTGCGCAGCCAGGTGGATGTTGCCAGCGTGGAAACACTGGGCTCACGCAAAGCAGATTTGTTGCAACGGGCTGGGCAACTTCAATCCAAGTTGGCCGATGCGTCTCCAACGGCTTTGCAAAACGCCGCTTCGCGTTCAGCACCTGTGCGTGTGGTCAGACGTGTGAGCACGACTGCGCCGTCCAAAGGGATGGAAAAAATGGAAGTGATTCGTGGGATTAAAAAATCCCAAGAGTCGGCCGAATAAAACCGCTTTTTTGTCTGTGGATCACATCAGTATGAAAAAAATCATCTCAACATTTTCGGCGCATGGATTGGCCATCGCATTGAGTTTCGCTTTCCCCTTATTGGCCGCTGAAATCGAAACAGCACCGCCTAAAAAAATAAGCAAGCCGGTGGCTACTGCCCCATCAGAAAAGTCGCTCGCGTCGCAGGGGCCCGTCGAGTTGTTGCCTGGCGTCGATCTGAGCACGGGAAAGTCCACCCTGCTCAAGCTGTCAGAGCCGGCGCTGCGTATATCGATTGGTAACCCGGATGTGGCCGATGTCACCTTGATCAACGCCAAAGAGGTGTATGTGCTGGGTAAAAAATCCGGTGTCACCAATTTGATCGTCTGGTCTGCCAATGGCAAAACCACTTTGCGCGATGTCACCGTGGGGCTGGACACTGCCATGCTGGAGTCCAGACTGGCCAAGTGGGTCCCTACCAAAGAGCCCTTGATGGTCGATGTGATGGCCGACACGGTGGTGTTGCGCGGGCGCGTGCCCGATTCAACCAAAGTGCACCGGATTGTGAGCTTGGCCGAGGCCTACACGGGGGGCAAAAAAGTCATCAACATGCTTCGTGTGGAGGGCTCTCAGCAGGTCATGCTGGAAGTTAAGGTGGCCGAGGTGTCGCGTACGCTGCTCGATGAATTGGGGGTGGACATCAACCTCACCCGCACAGCGGGCAGCACCTCGGTGTCCTTGCTTTCGCAATTCTTGTCCAGTGGTGCAACGGCCTTGACCACGGCACGGGCCAATGGCAATACCACCATCACACTCACGGCTGAAATGAAAAAGGGTTTGGTCAAAATCCTGGCCGAACCCACCATCACCGCCATCAGTGGGCAGGAAGGCTCGTTTCTGGCGGGCGGCAAGATCTTCATCCCTGTCCCGCAGGGGGGCTCCAGCAACAGCATTACCCTCGAAGAAAAAGAGTTCGGTGTCGGCTTGAGTTTCACGCCCACCGTGTTGGAGGAAGGGCTGATCAATCTGAAAGTGACGCCCGAAGTGTCTGAGCTGTCCCAGTTGGGGGCAACGGTCAAGGCGCTCAATGGTCAAGTCAGTGTCTTGCCTTCCATCACCACCCGGCGAGCCTCTACCACCGTGCAGCTGAGAGACGGTGAAAGCTTTGCCATTGGCGGCTTGATCAAAAGCAATGTGACCGAGGCGATTCGCGCATTGCCCTTGTTGGGGGAACTGCCCGTGCTGGGGGCCTTGTTCCGCAGCAATGCGTTCCAAACTGAAAAATCCGAATTGCTGTTCGTGATCACGCCTCGATTGGCCAAAACAGCTGAGCAGACATTGGCCTTGCCCACGGACCATTTCAAGCCGCCCACCCGAGCCGAATTCATGGTCGAGGGCTTGATGGAACCCACACCATCGACATCCGCAGACAAGCCAGCCGTTGCCCCAGCCCCAGCAGATGAGGCTGCTGCCGTGCCCCCACAAACCTCGACTCCAGGAGAGATGAAATGACCGCAATCACTATCGGCAAAGTCCAAAACCTGTGCGCGTGGCTGCTGGTGAGTTTGGCTGCAACGGGTTGTGCCAACACGCCTTATGCGGACGCACCGCAAGCAGGGCAATCGGTTCGCCAGGCATGGGCTGCGCAAACACTGAATGCGGAGGCAGGACAAAAAAAATGGCCACTGGCTGACAGCGATGGCGTTGCCATGAAGTCGGCCATTGACCGCTACCAAAGTTCCTTTGACAAGCCACCCGCTCCGGTGAATGTCATGAACATTGGAATCGGTGGCTCGTCCGGCACTGCTGGTCGTTGAAAGGACTGACATGAACACGTATTTACTGGCACCGGATGCCGCCACGGTCGAATTGTTGCGCAACACAGTGCAGTCGCAGAGTTTGACGGTCAAGTCGGCCCTTGTACGCGCCGCAGGACAGTCGTTGCTGCCTCTCCTCCAAAATATCGAGTCGGGCATTTTGCTGCTGTGCAGTAGCCAAGCGCAATTGGCCGAAGACCTCGAAACACTGGAATCCATGACCTGGTCCAACCCGCAGCTCAGTGTGGTTCTGATCAGTGACAGTGATACCAAAGAGAATTTGATGCGTGCCATGCGCGCGGGCATTCGCGAGGTGGTAGCGTCACCACCCGCCCAGTCTGATCTGATTGCCGCTTTGCGCCGTGTCGTGGGGCATCATGGAAAAACCCGCAATGCCGATGACAGTTTCGTTGGGACCGGAAAAGTCGTGGCCTTCATTTCGTGCAAAGGCGGCAGCGGATCAACTTTTTTAGCCACCAACATGGCCTACTTGATCGCCGACACGTTCAACCGCCGGTGTGTTCTTGTTGATCTGGATCTGCAGTACGGCGATGCCTCGTATTACATGAGTCAGGACGATGCCAAAAACAACATCAGCGACTTAACGCAACAAATTGATCGCCTTGACGCGCAGTTGTTGAGCAGTTGCATGCAGCGCATTACCCCAAGGCTGAATTTGCTGGCAGCCCCCAATGAGCCAGGTGTGGCCTTGGCCATCACCGCCAACCAACTTGAGCAGGTCTTGACATTGGCCAAACGCATGCATGAGTTTGTGGTGCTCGATTTGGACAGCGCCATTGATGCGGTCACGCTCAAAGCATTGGACATGGCGGATGTTGTCTTTGTGACGATGGAGTGCAACCTGCCCGTGGTGCGCAACGCCAAACGACTGGTCAAGCTTTTCCACTCTTTGGGATATGGCGACGACAAGCTGAAATTGCTGGTGAACAAATTCCAGTCTGATGGTGTGCTGGATGTCAAAAGCATCGAGCAAGCCGTGGCCATCAAAGTTAACCACACCATTCCCAATCAGGTCGAGGCAGTGACCGAGGCTTTTAATTTGGGTCGACCGCTGGAACTGTTGCACCCACAGAACGGCGTGCTCAAAGCCTTGCGCGAAATCACATCGTCGCTGTTGCACACCCCATTGCCCAAAACCCGTGGCTGGATGGATCGTTTGATGGGTAAAGCCGCCTGAATGGCGAACCGCAACAAAAGGAGATTGCTTTGAAAATGGACATCCGCCAGCATTTTGAGTCGCACGCATCCATTCCGATCGCGCTGGCGACTGCACAGTCTCCCAACAGGGTGACCGCGGTTCGGCTTGAATCCATCAAGTCTCAAATACACCGAGAAATTCTGGCGCAGGTGGATCTGCGGCGCATGGAGACGATTTCGCCCGAAGCCCTGCGCCAAGAGCTCAAGGGGCTGACCCAAAGGTTGCTCGATGAAAGTGGCTTGGCCATCAACGAAGCAGAGCGTCGGCAGATTGTCCAGGGCATCCAGGATGAAATGTTGGGCTTGGGCCCCATTGAGCCTTTGTTGGCAGACCCCACTGTGTCCGACATATTGGTCAATGGTCCGCACAGTGTGTATGTCGAGCGCAAAGGCAAGATCGAGTCGACCAACATTGAATTTGACAGCGAGGCGCATCTGATGCGCGTGATCGATCGCATCGTCTCTCGCATAGGCCGCCGTGTGGATGAGATGAATCCCATGGTCGATGCCCGATTGCCGGATGGTTCCCGCGTCAACGCAGTGATCCCCCCTTTGGCCATTGACGGCCCCTTGCTGTCGATTCGCCGTTTTTCGGTGGTGCCTTACACCATGATGGATTTGCTGGCGTTTCACACCCTCAACACAGAGATGTCTGAACTCATCAATGGTTTGGTCAAGGCCAAGATCAATTTGTTGGTATCGGGTGGGACAGGCAGCGGAAAAACCACTTTTTTGAATGTCATTTCGGCCAGCATTCCCCATGATGAACGGATTGTCACCATCGAAGATGCGGCTGAATTGCAATTGCAGCAACCGCATGTGGTGCGCATGGAAACCCGGCCTCAAAACATCGAGGGCAAGGGAGAAATCAGCCAACGTGCCTTGTTGCGAAACAGCCTGCGCATGCGACCAGACCGCATCATTTTGGGCGAGGTTCGCGGTGCTGAAGTGCTGGACATGTTGCAAGCCATGAACACCGGACACGATGGCTCCATGACCACCATCCATGCCAATTCGCCGCGCGATGCCATCACCCGTCTGGAGCACATGTTGGGCATGGCCGGACTGAATGTGGATGCGCGCTCGATGCGTCAGCAAATCAGTGCTGCATTGACCGTGATCGTGCAGGTTTCCCGCTTGTCAGATGGTCGGCGCAAGGTGACCAGTCTGCAAGAAATCACGGGCATGGAAGGAGATGTGCTCAGCATGCAGGAAATTTTTAAATTTGACCAAACAGGCATCTCCCCTGAAGGCCAGGTTCAGGGCCGCTTTGTGGCCACGGGGATTCGCCCCAAGTTTGTGCAGCGCCTGAAAACACGCGGCATTCAATTGCGAGAAGACTTGTTTGATCCTTTGAACTTTCGAGGTGCATGATGGACTTGGCCTATTGGTTCATTTTGGGCTCGTGCGGCATCGCCAGTTTTTTGATGCTGTTGGGCTTGTACGAGGCTTGGCGTATTCACTGGAGCCCCCGTCAAAAATTGCTCGACCACAGGATGCACCAGATGTTCAGGCACGAGCAGCAGCATGCTCATACGCCCCTTGTTCACAGACGCACACTGAGTCGTTTCGACACGCTGGATCGTTGGTTGAGTCAAGTGCCCGGCATAGACGGTTTCGACCGCTTCCTTCGTCAAACCGATTTGCCCCTGGATGTTTCTCAGAGCCTGATGATGGGTTTGCTGTTGGTTGTGGCGGCTGGCCTTGTGGGTGTGGGGCTGCACTTGCCTGTGCTTTTGACGGGCCTGTTGGTGCTGGGTACTTTGGGCAGCGCCCTGTATTACCTCAAGTACCGCGGCGTGCAAAGGATCATCGCCATCGAAAAACAACTGCCCGATGCGCTCGACCTCATGGTTCGGGCTCAGCAATCGGGCCACGCCTTTATCAGCGCCCTGCAGATCACTGCGACCGAGTCCCGCCCGCCCATTTCGCTGGAGCTGCGCAAGGTATTTGATGAGATCAATCTGGGCATGAGTGTCCAGTCGGCCATGAACCATTTGGCTGAGCGCATCGACAGCAAGGAGATCCGCTATTTTGTGGTGGCTGTGCTGATTCAAAACGAGACGGGCGGCAATCTGGCCGATGTCTTGCGCAAGACAGCCACTTTGATCCGGGAGCGTCAAAAAATTGCGGGCGTGGTTCGGGTTTTGTCAGCCGAGGGCCGTATCTCTGCCTGGATCTTGTCTGTCATGCCATTTTTGCTGGCATTTTTGTTGCACCTCATCAATCCCGAGTTCGTTTCGGCTCTTTGGAAAGACCCGATGGGTCTGGCCATGCTGGGTGTTTCTTTGGGCTTGATGTTGGTGGGGATTTTCTGGATGTCCCGACTGGTTCAAATCAAAGTCTGAAAGCGTGTCATGTCCACCTTGAATTTTCTTTTTCTGGGCTTTTTGTTCCTGCTTGTAGCCTCTTTGGTTTATCTCGCCTTGAACCAATGGACCTCCGATGATTTCGAAAAGCGCCGATTGGGCTTGGTTCAACCCAGCCGACCTGCAGAACACGCTTGGCTCAAGCGCATGCAATCGAAGATGATGGCCTTGCTTTTAAGGATGAGCCCCTGGGCTGGCACTGCGGCACCAGAAGATGTTTTGCAGCCAAGCGCTTTGCAGATGCGGCTGTTGAATGCGGGCATTCGGTCAGGTCTGGCGGTACCGGTTTTTCTCGGCTTGAAGACATTTTTGACTTTTTTTCTGCCCGCGTGTTTTGTGATGCTGACGTGGTTGTTGCAGTTGTCGTGGTCTGAGCTGATGTTTTGGACCGGCGTTATGGCTGCGGCTGCGCTGGGGTACTACACGCCCAATGCGGTTTTGCACCAGCTGGTCAAGAAGCAGCAAAAGATCTTGTTTCATGCCGTGCCGGATGCACTGGATTTGATGCGTTTGTGCGTGCAGGCCGGCTTGGGCTTGGATGCCGCCATTGAAAGGGTGGGGCGTGAGATGCGTTTGTCTTATCCACAGTTGTCGGACGAGTTCGCCTTGACGGGGCTCGAGCTGCGAGCTGGGTCTTCACGCGCAGAAGCGCTGCGCCATCTTTCCCAGCGCATGGGTTTGCCCGATATCGAAGGCTTGGTGGCCATGCTCATCCAAGCAGACCGGTTTGGCACCAGCATTGCGGAGTCACTCGAGGTGCATTCCGATGCGCTCAGAACCAAGCGCCGGCTGATTGCCGAAGAAGCTGCGGCCAAGTTGCCCATCAAACTGTTGATCCCCTTGATTTTTTGTGTTTTTCCTGCCTTGATGACGGTCCTTCTGGGGCCGGTCGTGATCAGCATCACGCAGCACTTGTTTCCTTTGGTCAATGGGTAAGCCTCGCTCGATGCGAGTGGGGCCGTATGAAGGGGGGCATTGCCCCCCTTTTTTATTGTCCTTTCAACAAGCCAATGTTGGGATGGAATCAGGCGAGTCGGATTCTGACTCGCCTGAGGTCTCCGGGGTTTCAAACCACAAAGTGCTCAATGTCCAGGCTGGCCGCGTCAACGCCCAGCAAAAGGATGGACAGCTCGGCGGGGTTGCCGCCCGAGACTTGGCCGTCGGTGTCCAGGTAGAGCATCGCACCGTCCATGTGCTGTTCCGCCCAGATGGCGTGCGCTAGCGGACCGTCTGCCATCTGGAGTTCCAGACCCAAGGCACTGAAATCGATGTGGTCGTTGGCCATGTCGAAGTCGGTGATGGTTTCCAGGCGGCCGGCGTGTTCACTGCCATGGTCACCAGCTTGTTCATCTCCGCCGTCCGATTCGCCTCGTGAGGGCGCATCGCTGGTGGCCTGGTAGACAAACACATCGGCACCCCGACCACCGGTGAGCTGGTCTGGACCTGCGCCTCCGATCAGCACGTCTTTGCCATTGCCCCCCATCAGCACATCGGGGCCGCCTTCGCCCATGAGCAGGTCTTTGCCGTTGCCAGCGTCCACCCAATCCGGCCCGCCGCCAGCCCAGACCTCGTCTTGGCCGTTGCCGGTGTGGATGGTCTGGCTGCCGCCGCCCGCTTCGATCAGGTCGTCAAATTGAGTGCCGGTGATGACCGCAGCTTCATCGCCAAAGTCGCCGCCATGATCATCGCCATGATCGCTGTCCTGGCCATCGCCTTGTGCTTCGTCACCATCGGCACCGCTGTCGTCATCGACGCTGGCCAAGGCCAATTCGTCCGCACTGAAGGCCAACACAGGCTCGGCCATCGGCACCGCAGGCGTTGCGATTAGAACGGCCCCTGTTTCGTGCATGAAGTTGATCACCGCGCGGGCATCATCGGCCGCTTGCGCAAAGTCATTCACACCCGACGCCGTTGCAGCTTGGGACTCGAATGTCTTGCCATCTGCGCTCAGGCTCAGATAGGCATCGGTCCACTCGGCATTTTTAAACACGGCTTCGAGCAGGCTCATCTGCACCTGTTCCAAGTCTGTGATGTCGCCGTCGGTATCGGCATACCACTGCAGCCAGACCCCTTCAAAGCGGGCCTCGCGGTCGTAGTTGTAGGTTTCTAGGGTGCCATTGCTGAAATCAAAATAGTTCACCTGCGGCTGGCCACCCACTTGGGTGACTGTGTTCACACCCAGCACCGTGTTTTGGTAAAGCACGGCATCTAAGCTGATGGGGGCTGATTTTGAAAAAGCGGCACCCAGCAAACTGGCAGGATCCCAGTCGGGCGATGTCTCATTGGGGCCCAGCAGGCCTTGAAGTGATTCGGGCCAAAATTCGATGACCGCTGGCCATGATGACTTGCCGCCTGCGGTCATCAGGGATTGATAAAGCGCCAGGTTTTCCAGGGGCGAATCGATGGTCACGCCATCGCAAACGATGCGACCCGCCGGATCGACACTGAGCACGGTGGCGGCGTCAATTTTGGCCATGGCAGCGTCGAGTGATTTTTCCATCACTTTGTCGGGGGCGCGGGCCACGTTGGCGCGTTCGAGGTCAACCGTCTGGGTCAAGGCCACTTGATCGGCCGGGATTTCATAGTCGCCATCGATGTTGGCAACATAGTAAATAGGCAAGCCGTTGGAGCCAACCAAGATTGGCTGCCCGTTGGCATCCAGAACCGGCTCTCCGTTGGCCGCCGTCAGTGGGGTTCACATCGCGCAGCAGCACGTATTGGTCACCGTACAAGTCGCCTTTTTTGCTGCCAGCGCCTTCCGGTTTTCCGCCGCCTGAGCCGCCGCCCTCACCGTCGCCGCCGCCAGAGCCGCCGCCGCCAGAGCCTCCTCCGCTACCAGAGCCGCCGCCGCCGCTGCCACCGCCACCGGTGCCGGTGCCGCCGCCAGAGCCGCTCCCGCCGCGTGCAGCGGCCGCCAACCAATCGCTGGGCGTGGCTTCGTTCATCATGGATGTGTCTGTGATTTTTTTCATGGTCTTTACCTTTGAAGTTTCAGTTTGGAAAGAAGGTGCTCAGCCTGAATGGCGAGCATCGGAACAGCCATACGAGGATGGCGAGATGGGCTCAGCGCGTGCGCAGTTGTTACTGTTCCTGGCTGCGCATTTGCGTTTGCGTTTGTGCCAAGGTTTGCTTTTGCGTGCGGTGCTGGTTTTGCATCTGAGCGGCGTTGCCCCGCGATGCGTTGGGCCCAGCCCCCAGGACCGCGCCCGAAGGACTTGCCGGACCACCCGCACCTGATCCCGTGCCGGAGCCTGCACTTCCCCCTGCGCCACCTCCAGAACCATCACTCGCCCCACCTGCGGCTTGCAAGCTGGCGCAAGCGAGCAAGGTGAGCATGGCCCCGAGTTGTTTCAAATGCTTTGTGTTCATGGATCGTTCCTTGGTTGATTTCAGATAATTCGCGCAGTTCATCCGCTTGTGTGCCGGTTGTTGCGCCTTGAAACGCTGCTTGCAGCGTTCACTTCAGTCCAGTGCGATGGCACGGCGAAGTGGCTTTATTCTGAAAAAAAGGAAGCGATTTTTGAATTGATCTTCGGGTCTGTTTGGCTATGCAGTTCGGCCTAAATCGGGTCTGGATCAAAGGGTGTGCACACCGTCAAAAAGCCTCAGCTGTGCAACTGGTGCGTGACGCCATAGGGGTGTACGTGCACTTCCAGCACCTGTCCGTCGGGCCAGACTGGCAAGGCTTGCAGACCCGCAGGCAAAGCCGCCGGGTGGCTAGACCAGGCGAGCAAACCGGGGCTTGCCGCTGCATGCAAGTCACCTCCGCGCCGCACGGCAAACACGCGCTCAGGGTGTTCGTGGAACAGCACCCCCACACACACCTGGCCTTGCACCAAGCCCAGCGCACGGTGCAGGGCTTGCACCGGATCGCTCTGGCAGGAGGCGTCGATCAGGTGGGCCAGCAGTTCGGCATCGCTGTCGCTTTTGAAGTGGTAGTCCCGTTCGGTCAAGGCTTCGCGCAGCGCGGGGCTGGCTTGCAGCGTGCCGTGCAACACCACGGCCACGCGGGTGGGGCTGTTGAGGTGGGCCTTAGGGCCGTGGCTCAGTTGGGGCAAGGCTTGTTGCAAGGCCTGCGGGCCGGTGCCGCCAGAGGGCCCGGTGTGGCCCAGGGCCACGCAGCCATGCAAGCCGTTCAGGCTCTGCGCGCTGTTCGCGTTCAAGGGCGACTCGTTGAAGGGCTGTGCCAGAGGACTTTCGCGCAGTGGTTGCAGCCAGGCGGCCGCGCCTTGCGCACGGCGGTGGCGGTGCAGACGTGGTGGGCTGGGCGTGTGGCCCTGGCGACCGTGCACCACCAGACCGCAGTGATGGTGACCGCTTGGGGCCAGTTGCTGCAAGCCTTGCAAGCCTTGCAACACGCCGTGCAGGGCGTTGCCCGTGGATGCGATGCCGATGATGCCGCTCATGGGACTTTCCTCTCGCGTTGGGCTGAGGTTTGGCTGAATGGGCCTGCGCCCTCGGAGGGGGCGGGTTCAACCGCAAAAAAATCAACGCTCGCGCAGTGCCTGCGTGAGGGCTTGCACCGGACGCAGCAGGTATTCCAGAACGGTCTTTTGGCCGGTCTTGATTTCCACCAGCGCCGACATGCCGGGGCTGGCGCGCATGTCCATGCCATGGCGGTGCAGCTGGGTGTCGGTGATGCGCACCAAAATCCGGTAGTGGCCTTCTTCGAGGTTCACAGGCGGACTGCCAGGCGCTCGGCCCTTGCCATCGCCGGTCAAAGTGTCGGGGCTGATGTGCTCGAGCACGCCTTGCAGGCCGCCGTATTTGTTGAAGTCAAAGGCGCTCAGCTTCACAACGGCGGGCTGGTTGACTTTCAGGAAAGCCACTTCTGAGGGTTTGACATAGGCCTCCACCACCATCTCGTCTTGCACCGGCACGATCTCCAGAATACTTTGGCCGCTCTGGATGACAGCGCCCAAGGTGGTGTATTGCACGTTTTTCACGATGCCATCCATGGGGGTTCGAACCACCGTTTTTCGCAGTGCGTCTTCGCGAGCCAAGGTGTTCTCACGCGTTTGTGCCAGATCTGACTCGACGCGCACCAACTCGTTGCTGGCCTCGGTCAGGTAGCGGTTGCGCCGCTCTGCCATGGTCGACTGCAAGTCGGCTTGCTGGCGCTTGAGGCGCAGCAATTCGACCTGCGACATCACGCCCTGCGCCACCAGTGGGGCGACCAGGTCCAGCTCGGCACTCAGTTGTGTCAGAGACTGCTGCATGGCGGTCATTTGCTCGTTCAGGGCTTGCCTGCGGGCCCGAAAGGCCTGGGTTTCGCGCTTGACAATGTCGGTCTGGCTTTGCACATGGACCGGAAAACGCAGCGGCATGCCATAGGCCTCGGCCTGCAGCCGTGCGGCTTGAGCTGACAGCGCCAGCCATTTTTCGCGCGCTTCGCGGAACATCGGGCCAGTCCGCGCATCGTCGATGCGCAGCAGCACCTGGCCTTTGACCACTGCGTCGCCTTCGTGCACCAGCATTTCGGCCAAAACGCCCGTGTCCAGGCTTTGAATCACTTGCTCGCGGCTGGAGGGGATGACCTTGCCCGTGCCCCGCGTGATCTCGTCGAGCTGAAAGCTGGCGGCCCAGAGCAATGCGACGGCCAGCACCAGGGCCATGGTGCGGATGAGGTAGCGGCTGGTGCGCCGCTCGTCGTCTTCGATGCTGCGCCCGGACAGGGCTGCAGCGGCTGAGGGTTTGCGTGAAAAAAGGGACATGTGAACTCCTGGGGCTTCAAGCGGCGGCTTGGGCGGGGGCTGTCTGTGCTGGCGCCTGCTCTGGCACCTGCTCTGGCGCATGACCTGGAGAAGGTGGGCTGCTGCCCGCCTTGGCCGGGGTTGTTCTGGCCTTGCGGGGTGACGGCGCTGCGCTGAGTTTTTTCACCATCTCGTCGCGCGGGCCTTCGGCCAACAAGCGACCGTGTTCGATCAGGGCGATCCGGTCGACCCAGGCGAGCAGCTGCAGGCGGTGGGTGCTCAAGACGAGGGTGCGCCCTTTCAGCCAATGGCCCAGCACCTCGATCACCCGCGCTTCGCTGGCCTGGTCCATCATCGAGGTGGGCTCGTCCAAGAACACCAGGGCTGGATCGCGCAGCATCAGCCGGGCCACTGCCAGCATTTGCCGCTGCCCGCCCGACAGGCCACCACCGGCCTCGGTCAGGGGCATGTCCAGGCCTCGGGGGTGTTGTGCCACCAAGCTGTAAAGGTCCAGCTTCTGCAGCACCTCGGTCACGCGGGCATCGCTGATCCAGCTGTCTGACAGCACCAGGTTGTCACGCAGCGTGCCCAGAAACAATTGCGCCTCTTGCCCCACATAGCCAATGCGGCCGCGCAGCTCTGCCGGTTCGATTTGTTGCAGGTCGATGCCGTCGATCAGCACTTGGCCGCTTTGCGGGGTGTAGAGCCCGGCCAGCAAACGCAGCAGCGTGCTTTTGCCACTGCCAATCTTGCCCAGCATCGCCAGGTGTTGGCCTGCGGGCAGCGTCAGTGATATTTCTCGGATGACCGGAATCGGTTGTTCGGCGGGGTAAGCAAAGGACAGCGCCTGCGCTCGCAGTTCACCGGCGATGTGCTGGGGTACCACATAGCGGCGCGAGCCGTCGCGGTCACGCGGGCGTTTCATGAGTGCGTCCAGCGTGTCCAGTGCGGTGCGCGCTTGCTGGTAGCGTGCTGCCAGCGACATGACGCTGCCCAGCGGCGTGATGGCGCGGCCGGCCAGAATCACGCAGGCGATCAGTCCGCCCAGGGTGAGCGTGTTGTCACCGATCATGTAAACGCCAAAGACCACCATGCCCACGGTCACCAGCTGCTGCATGCTGGCCGTCAGGCCCAGCATCAGGTTGCTCAGGGCGCGGATTTTTTTGTATGAATCGGTGGTGGCCAGGTTGGCTTTTTCCCAACGCCGTTGCAGGTAGCTTTCGGCGTTGTGGGCCTTGAGCAGTTCCAGATTGAGCAAAGACTCGACCAGCACGCTTTGCTTGTCGCCGCTTTCTTTCATGTTCTCGCGCATGGCCCGCATCAGGGGCCGCTGTGCCCACACGCCCACCAGCACCAGCAAGGGCAGGGCCAGCACCGCGATCCAGGCCAAGGGCCCACCGATCAGGCCGATCAGGGCCAGGAACAGCAAAATAAAGGGCATGTCCACGAGCATCACCATGGAGGCCGAGGACATGAAGTCGCGCAGCGATTCGAAGTCGCGCATGGAGCTGGCAAAGATGCCAATCGACTGGGGCCGGTGCTCTAGCCGGATGGCCATGATTTCGCGCAGCAGTGTGGCGTTCAGGCTCAGGTCGGCCTTGCGCCCGGCCAGATCGACCAAGCGTGCTTTGAGCCAGCGGATGCCGAACTCCAGCACGATGGCCAGCGTGGTGCCCAGAGCCAGGGTCCACAGCGAGGTGTAGGCCTGGCTGGGCACTACTTTGTCGTAGACCGTCATGGCAAAAAACACGGCTGCGAGGGTCAACACATTGGCCACAGCAGCGGCCAGCATGGCTTCGATGTAGAAGCCTTTGTGCCGCCATACCGTGCTCCAGAACCAGGCCAGCGCTTCGCCTTGGTAGGGCACCATTTGCTGGGCCGAGCTTTGCGCGGCGGGCTTGACCACCAAGACTTCGCTGTGTGCCAGCGCTTGCAGCTCTGGCAGGGGCATTTCAATCTCGGTCATACCCGATTCGGCCAGCAGCACGCGTGCGGTTTGTCCGCTTTGCGCCAGCAGCACAGCGGCGCGGCCGTCGAGCAGAGGCACGATGACGGGCAGCACATAGGGCGGCAGGGTCGCCAGCGTGGTGCGTGACCACAGCGCCACCATACTGTGCAGTCTCGCCAGGTCGGGGTAGGCGCTCCAGGGGATGCGGCCTTCGTCGTCCACCGCAAAACCCGCACGCAGTGTTGACAGGTGTACCTCGCGGTCGATGCGTTTGGCTGTGAGCGCCAGGCACACCAGCAGTGGGTCGCGCTCGGACGGCGCCACGCGGTGCGGCGCGAGGGCCTTGTCCAGAAGCGACGCGGCAGTGGAAATTGAGCTTGGCATGTCCATGGTGTTACCGGGGTGTGGTGGGTGTATCGGGGCTGACTGCAAAGGCGTCGGCCAGTTGGCCGAGCGTGGCCAGCACGCGGGCCTGTGCGGTGCGTGCTTCGTGGCTGGCCGTGAGCGCGGCGCTTTGGTAGGTGTAAAGGTCGCTCTGGATGTTGAGCAGGTCCAGCAAGGCGCGGCGGCCCACCCTGAACTGCTGCGCGTAGCCGGTGGCCAGTTGCTGGGCTGTCAGGGTTTGTTGCTGGCCCAGTTCGGCGCGGGTGATCGCTGATTGCCAGTCGCTCCAAGCGATGGCCAGTTGCTCTTGCAGCACCAGTCGGGCTTCTTGCAGCTGTGACTCGATGACTTGCACCCGCGCCAAGGCGGCTTCTTCGGCCCCTTGTGCGCTGCCACCGTCCAGCAGTGGCAGGTTGAGCTGGAGCTGCGTGACAAAGCGGCCTTCGTCCACACCGTTGGTGGCCAACTTGCTGTGTGTGAGGTTGAGCGTGGGCGCACTTTGGGCACGGGCATAGCGCACGCTGGCCAGCGCTGCGTTGCGCTGGGCCAGCCACTGCGCCAACACCGGGTGCTGGTCGTGCAGGTCTTGTTGCGCTTGGGCCAGATCGGCGTGGCGTGTGGGCAGCGCAAAGTCAAGGCCTACCGGCTCGGCTGGCAGCGGTGCCATCAGCAGGCGGGCCAGGCGCTGGGCGGCTGCGTCCAGTTCGGTCAGGGTTTTAAGTTGGATCAGCCGAGCGTTGTCGTGGCGCACGCGGGCCTGGTCCAGGTCGATGCGGCGGCCGGTGTCGACTTGGGCAATTTTTTCGAAATCGTTCAGAATGCTCGCGTGCTGGGCCAAGTTGTCTTGCGCCAGGGTCAGCATGCTTTGTTGATGGGCCCATTGCAAATAGGCTTCGGTGCTCAGCAGGGCCACCTCGTCGCGGGTGATGTGCTGCTGCTTCTGGCTGGCCAAGGCCAGCGCTTGGGCGCGTTCCACATCCGACTGGATGCGGCCGCCGGACCACAGGTTCAGGCTGAGATTGGGGGTCTGGAACCAGCGCTCGGTGCTGCCTGCAAGAGGGTGGCTGGCGTATCGGGCCGACCACGAGAGCTGAGGCCAGTGTGCGGCACGGGCGCGAGCGATGTCGGCCTGAGCTGCCTCGCTTTGGTAGCGCGCTGCGCTCACGCTGGGGTAGTCGGTCAGGGCTTTTTGGACGGCTTGCTGCAGGCTTTGCGCGGCGCCAGTGCCGGGCAGGCTGGCCAGCAGTCCCGCCGCCAGCAGGCTGGCAACGCGTGTACAGGGCGGCAGCCACAAGGGTGTGCAGTGGTGGGGCAGGGTGAGGGTCATGAAAGAAGAGGGGCAATGCAGAAAAAATCCGGAAGCTTCAGCGTAGGCGGGCGGCATGGCTGGGGGCATTCCGGAAAATGACTAGGGGGCTTACCGGCAAAACGGTAAACCCCCTGTCAAACAGGTAAGCCCAAGCGATGGGCTTTGACTCAGGCTTTGTTTGGCCGTGTCAAGGTAGCAACAAAGCGTGATTCGGTCATGACCCTGTCATCACACGCCCAGGTAATAAGCGTTGTCGATGTCCTGCACCGGCGCGTAAGCGGTGCTGGCCATGACTTGGGCATCGCCCGAGTTTTGTCCCAAGGCGAAAGGCGCCTCGAAGATGTATTCGGCCAAGTCTCCTGGTGCCAGATCGCCCCACAGCCAATCGCTGCCATCGGCCCCGCCATTGAGGTCAAAGGCCTCATCGCTCAACGTCAAGTTTTTCAGGGTGACGGTGCCGTTGTTGAGCGCCGTGTACTTGAACAGAGGGTCGATGCCCGAGGCATGCGACAGCAGGGGGCCTGTGAGCGCATTCGCGTCCTGCCAACTCTTGCCTCCGTCCACCGAGACGTACTTGGTCAGGTCGATCTGCGCGTCATAGATCACCGTCACGCCTTCAGAGTCGGTCAGTGGAGCGGTTTGGTCGGTGTCGGCTGTGGCGTAGTTTTCGATCTGGCGATTGCCGCCGCCATCGCTGTCCAGATCCGACTGCTGCAGGACGTAGCTGCCCGTGTAGGTCTGCGTGGCACCCGGTGCGAGTGTGGCGAGGACCTGGTCAAGCTTGGTCAGATCGTCCACCACATGCAGGTTGGTGAGGGTGACGGTGCCCAGGTTGGTGACGGTGAAGCTGTAGTTCAGCACATCGCCTGCAAAGTCGGCCAAACCGTTGTTGTTGCCGCCGCTCACGCCCTCAAACTCTTTATCAAAAGCCATGCCGATGCTGCGCAGCAGGGGCACCGATTCGGTGTCGCTGGCGGTCGGGGTCTCCAAGCTGTCTGCTGTGACGATGTTGTCCACATAACCATCACCGCCGCCGTTGTCGTTCAGATCGGCTTGCGTCAGGGTGTAGGTCACGTTGTAAACCTTCACATCACCGGGGTCCAAGACCAAGCCCTTATCGGTCAGGCCCGTCAGGTTTTCAACGAGCGACACATCGGTGAGCGTGACGTTGCCAGGGTTGGCCAGCAGGATCTGGTAATTGAGTTGGTCTCCCACCGCATCGACCAAGTTGTTGCCGTTGCCACCGGTCACGTTCACAAATGATTTGTTCACGAACAAGATGGGCTTGGCCAGCAACTGCACGGTTTCGGTGTCGGTGACGGGCATGGTTTCGTTTGAATCGGCGACCGAGGTGTTTTCCAGATAACCGTTGCCGCCGCCGTTGTCGTCCAGGTCTGCTTGCTTCAGTGTGTAGTCGGCGGTGTAAGTGGTGCTTTCGCCCGGTGCCAGGCTGGGAATAGTTTGTGCCAGGTCGGTCAAAGCGTCGGTGACGGTCACACCGGTGAGGGTCACGGTGCCGGCGTTATAGACCCGGATGGTGTAGTGAATGATGTCTCCGGCCGAGTCGGCAAACTGGTTGAGGATTCCCCCTTCGATGCTGGTGACTTTTTTCTCCAGTCCCAGCCCGACGGTGCGCAACAAGGCAGTGGACTCGGTGTCGCTCAGTGCCAAGGTCTGGTCCGAATCGGCAGTGGCGGTGTTGTCGATGTAGCCATCGCCGCCGCCTCCGCCGCCGCCGTTGTTGTCCAAGTCAGCCTGGGTTATCACATAGCTTGTTTCAACCACCTTGCTTTCGCCGGGGACCAAGGTCAGGCCCTTGATGTCCAAGCCGGTACTGGGGTCCACCACACTGACGTTGGTGAGTGTCAGTACGCCCAGGTTGCTCACGGTCACGCTGTAGTTCAGTCGATCACCTGCGGCATCGGCCACGCTGTTCAGATTGCCGTTGGTGATGCTGATCAAGGTTTTGTCGATGGACAAAGCGGCGCGCACAAAAAGCTCAATCTCTTCGGTGTCGCTGACGGCGTTTGTCTGGAGGCTATCGGCCGTGGCGGTGTTTTCGATAAAACCATCGCCCCCGCCATAACCGTCCAAGTCGTCCTGCGTCACGCTGTAGCTGGTTAGATAGGTTTGGCTGGCACCGGGGGCCAAGGTCACGCCCGTGATGCTCAGTCCGGTCAAGGGGTCGTTGACGGTGACCTGACTCAGCGTCTGGTTGCCGGTGTTGCTGACCGTGACCGCGTAGCTGATCACGTCGTTCACGGCATCCACACTGCCGTTGCCATTGCCACCCGCCACACCCAGGATGGCCTTGTCGATGGCCAAGCTCGGTTTTTGTTCAACAGGCACCGAAGCATCGTCGGTGTCGGGGGCGGTTTGGTCCGAGTCGGCTGTGGCGACGTTGAGGATGTTTTGGCTAGCATCGATTTCGGCCTGCGTGACGGTGTGGCTGCCGGTGTAAGTCCAAGTCTCGCCAACGCCCAGTTTGCCGTCTTCAGATGCGGCATCCTCTACCAAGGTCAGGTTTGTGATGAAGGGGTCGGTCACGTCCACACCGGTCAGGGTCTGGTTGCCCTGGTTTTGCACCGTGACGGTGTAGTTGATGATTTCTCCAGCGCTGTCGGCGGTGCCGCCATCGATGCTGGCTTGCTTGACGATGTTGAGCAGGGGTTTTTGTTCAACAGGCACCGAAGCGTCGTCAGTGTCAGACCCGGTCTGGTCCGAGTCGGCTGTGGCGACGTTGAGGATGTTTTGGCCAGCATCGATCTCGGCTTGTGTGACGAGGTGCGTGGCGCTGTAGTACCAAGTTTCACCCACGTCCAACTCGCCGTCTGCAGTGGTCGCTGGATCGACCAGCAGAGTCAGGTTGCTGATGAAGGTGTCGGTAACTGTGACACCCGTCAATGCCTGGTTGCCGGTGTTTTCAACTGAGATGTTGTAGTTGATGACATCGCCTGCTGCATCGGCGAAGCCACCATCAATGGCCGCGTCTTTGACAATGTTCAGACCTGGCTTAAGCATCATGTTGCCAAAGTCCACATTCATTTCTTTGGGATCCAGCGCCGTGATGAGGATGGGCGCTGGGTTGGTGGTGGTCTGTACCCAGCCAGCTTGCTGCACTTCGCGAACGGTGTAGGGGTCGTTGTCGGTGTCTGTGCGGTCCGAGTCTGGGACCACCGACAGGGCGTACTTGCCATCTGCACCGGTCAGAGCGAATTGTTCGTTCGAATCCCAAACGCCATCCTTGTCATGGTCAATGTAGATTTTCCAGTTGGTGAGGCCGACTTCGTCATCGGCTGTGCCCAGTTGGTTGTCGACGCCATCGGCATCGCGAATGCCGTTGCCGTCCATATCGCTGTATTTCACGCCGCTGATCTCGCCCACGATGATGGCCGAAGGTGCCAGCTGGATAGACGTGGCACCGCTGCCTCCAATGTCCACTGTGGTTTGCAGGGAGCCACCTGTCCACGCGTTGGCGCCATCGGTCATGCCTTTGCCTTGGTCGGGCACATCACCGGGGGCGGCAATCAGCAGACCGTACTGGATTTCGGCACCGCCAGAGGTGGTGTTGGGGCCGGTGTAGACAAATGAGATGGTGACGACGGCGTCTTTAGAACTGCTCGAGCTGCCGTTGTAGGTCACGCCACTGACGTTGGTGATGTTGGCGTTGACCGTGTAAAACGACCCCTGCATGCCGCCACCGTTGGTGAAGGTGCTGTCGGGTAGCGCGTCCCCACCAGCAAAGCTGCCCGGGCTGCGGTCAGCGTTGGGCGATGTCATGTAGACAAACCCGCCCGCATTGGTGTTGCTCTGGTAGTAGTTGTAGGTCACGTTGAACGAGTAGGTCTGACCGTTGATCAAGGGTGTGTTGTTACTGGCCTTGTAGAAATAGGCATGAGGGACCACTTCGCCTTCGAAGTAATCCGATTTGCTGTCCGAGAGGATGTTGTTGTTCCATTCGGGGGTGGTTCCCTTGGCGGCATCGCCATCGGCCCAATGCTGGTAGACCTTGCTGACGTTGGTGCTGGGGTAGGTGATGGCGCTGGGTGTGGGGGCTGACACTGTGAGGGTCGGCACCGATGCCATGCTGCTGAGGGCTGCGATGCGTTGTCCATCAAGAGATGAATCGCTGGTGTCGGTGTCGTCGTGTTCGGCTTTCAGCGAGAAAGGTTTTTTACCGAAGGTGGCATGTTTGGTCATGATGAACTCCTTGTGCTGTCGCGGCTCTCGAGGCCGACAAATCTTGATCTGTTTCCCGATCAGGGAGCTGCAAGTTTCTGGCTGGCGGCACAAGCATGTTCTTCACTCGAGGGGCGTCTGCCCATTCAGCATTGGGTGTGTTTTGACTGAACCGAGGTTGTCAGCCTGTGGTTATGTACCGGTCGCTAGAAGGCGATATGCCAAAAGAAACACACCATGCGTGATCTTGATTTGTGAGGCACATCCGATGTCGAATCGGAACCCCTTTTCCGCCTATCAAAAACGATGACGTATATGCCTTGTTAAATCAAGCCATTACCGTTTTTTGATTATCTTTTTCGGGTAGCCAATGCGCCCGAAAGCCGTTTGATCGTTGGATATATGTCTGCATGCATACACGATCAAATCATTTGATCAGTGGTGATTCATTTTCAATTGAACCAATATGAAGTCAAGCAACGGGGATGTATTGATCCTTTGTTGAATTTCCCCAAGTTAATGACTGGATTGACCATGCTTTCAAAACCTTTGCCATCAACAGCGTCATGGCCAAAAGCCATTGTCAGCCCGGAGGAAATCGATGCTTTGTTGCACGGCATATTTCCTTTGAGTCCATCCCCGCTGATTGCAAACCCTTGCGGGCCTGCAGGCTTGGGGGGTGTGTCATGGCCGGATTTTGTCGAGCAGCGCCAGAGCTTTGCAGAAATTTCAGTTGGTTTGATTTTGTGAATGGAAGCGCCTTGGCGCGAGAAAGGATTGTTATGTCTTACCCCATCACCGACAGTGCCCGTCAAAACCGAATTTTGGCGGGTATTCCCTTGAGTCACTATGCACGCTTGTCAGAGCAACTCAAACCCGTCCATCTGGCGGCAGGACAGGTGATTTGCGAGTCTGGAGAATCGTTGGAATTTGTTTATTTTCCAACCACCTGCACCGCCTCATTGGTTTCACACACCGCCGATGGCGACAGTTCAGAGTTGGCCATGACCGGTCGGGATGGCATGGTGGGTGTTTCCTTGGTTTTGGGCAGCGGCTCTATGAACCACCGAGCCGTGGTCCAGTGTGCGGGTCAGGCCTACAGAATGCCGGTCGACGTCTTTCAAGCTGAACTCAGCCGGTGCCGCGAGTTACAGCAACTGGCCCTTTGTTATGTCCAGTCCCTGATCATGCAAATGTCCCAGAGTATTGTTTGCGTAACCCACCACTCGGTCATCGAGCGTCTTTCTTATTGGCTCTTGTTCAATCAGGATGCTGTTGGCAGTGACCAATTGAACGTGACCCATGAAACGATTGCCAATATGTTGGGTGTGCGCCGTGAGTCGATCACGCAGGCCTTGGGCAAATTGCAGACGGCAGGGCTGGTGTCCAGTGGTCGCGGCAAAATCCATATTCGGGATCGGGATGGCTTGAGCGACACGGTTTGTGAGTGTTTCTCATTGATTTGCGCTGAGACACGGCGTTTGTATGAGCGGCAGGCGCGTTCACAGGAAGTCGCCGAGGAATTGCAACTGCAAGGCCATGAATCCGACGGGCAAGACCATGCGCTTTTGCACAAATACCAAGACGCCTACGATTTTGCCCCGGTCGGATTTGTCAGCCTCGATCGACAAGGTCGGGTGGTTCAAACCAATTTAGCCGGCGCGATCATGCTGGACATCCAGCGTTCGCAGCGCACGCTGAGCCCGCTGATGGACTTTGTGGTGCCATCCGATCGGGCCACGTTGATGGATTTCCATCAGGAAGTTTTGAGTGGCAAGTGCCGTCGCTATTGCGAGGTGACTCTCTGTGCTACCGCGCACCGTGCAGAGGTGGTCGTCAGAGTCGATGCCACGCTTGACGAATTGGGCGATGAGTGCCGCCTGGTGATGATCGATGTGACCGAAGAGAAAAAAATCACGGCCCAAGAACTGGCGATCGAGCGTCAGCAGCAAGAGTTGTTGGCCACACAGCCTTTCATGCTGTGGTTCAAAGACCCCCAGGGGCGTTTGATCTCGGCCAATGCGACCTTGGTCCAAGACTGGCGGCACTTTGCACAAGATGCTGCATTGGAAAAAATTGATTTTCAGAGCATGCCGACGCCGTTTTTCCATCCTGCCGGTCCAGGCTTTGCTGCAGAGGCCAGCAAGTCCACCTGAGTCTGCTGGCGGCCTCGTTGGCAGGCCTGGCCTATCGGGGCCGTTTTGTGCCTGTTGCCATGCCATGTCAGGCCATGAGTGAGGACACGGGCTGTTTCGGTCGATTTGTATCCTTGGCGTTACATCTGTGCCCTCCGATCGCCGAAAATCGCGCTTGTTGTTCTTTACCAAGAGTCGATCATGAATGTGGGTCTCCTGCAGCGCTGGCAGCGTCGGGTTTTGTTTGTCGTACTCGGCGTGTGGGTGCTGTGGGCGATCAGCTGGGCGGCAGTGCCGGCACTGGTGCAGTGGCAAATTGAAAAGCAAGGCACCCAAACGCTGGGGCGTGTGGTCACGGCTGAGCAAGTGGTTTTCCGGCCTTGGTCAATGCGCTTGATCGTGCGTGGTTTGCGCGTGGCTTCAGCCGGTGCTTCAGATCCGTTGCACCAAGCCCAGTTGAGCATCGACGAGGTCGAGGTCAATGTCTCCATGCAGTCGCTGTTCTTGTGGGCACCCGTGGCCGATGCTGTGCTGGTGCGCAATCCGCAGCTGCAGCTGGCGTACCGAGGGCAAGGCCGTTTTGACATCGACGATGTGCTGGCCGTTTTTGCGGCTTCGGAAACCCAAGGCGCGGGTGTTCCCCGTTTTTCCTTGTTCAATATTCAGATTGCTGGCGGAGGCGTGCAGTTTCGTGATGAGCCCAAATCCGTCACCCACACACTGAGCGACGTGCATCTGGCGATTCCCTTTTTGAGCAACATCGGCGGACGGCGCGAGGTGGCCACCCACCCCAGGCTGGCCTTCCAGTTCAATGGTTCTGCCTTTGACACGGATGCAGAAACAACCCCCTTTGTTCCGGACAGGCACACGCAAGCCCGCTTTCAGGTCAAGGGGTTCGATGTCAAGCCCTATCTGCCCTATTGGCCTGCAGCCTGGCCTGTACGGCTGGCAGACGGGCGGCTGGAGATGGACATTCGCCTTGATTTCCGGCAACAAACTGCGCCCGAGTTGTCTGTGTCGGGACATCTGGCTTTGCAAAACCTGCAACTCCATGAGACGCTGAAGAGCACCGATTGGCCTTTGTTGCAGTTGGGCACGATGGATTTGAAAATCGATGCGTGGCGTCCTTTGGAAGGTGTTTTCAAACTGGACACCCTGAGCCTGGACAAGCCGGTGTTGAGCCTTCGGCGTGATCCTGATGGTGAATTGAACTGGGTCCGCTTGCAGCGGTTTTTTGTGCCGCAAACGACGATTGCGCAGGCCCCCGCAAGCAAGGGGGCTGACTTCGCCCTCAAGCGGCTTCAGATCAGTTCAGGACAACTCAATTGGCAAGACGCTGCAGTCGCCATGCCGGCCAGTCTGGCACTGACTGAGCTGGCGATCGAAGGCCAGGACTTCAGTTGGCCGAGCCGCCAGCTGGCCTCCTTCCACGGTCAGGCCCTGTTGCAGGGGGCGAATGTGTCTTGGGATGGAACGACCGACCTGAGCAGTGCCCAGACACGCATGACGTGGCGCGATGTGCCTTTGATAAGCGTTGCGCCCTATTGGTCCGAATTGTTTCGCCCGGGCTTGTCTGGCAAATCTTCTGCAGAGCTGAGTCTGGACTGGCGAGTCGCAGCAGGCACCCTACCGGCTTCTTTGCTGCTCAAGGCGCCCCAGATCCGCATGACCGACGTGTTGCTGGGCACGCCTGAGCAGCCCGAGGCCGGGTGGGCCGAATTGGCCCTCGAACAGGTCGAGTTGGATGTCTTTGCGCAGCAGGCGCGTGTGGGACGCGTGGCCTGGAGTCGGCCGTTGTTGAATGCCCGCCGCAACCCCCAGGGTCGCTGGATGGTCGAGAACTGGCGGGTCGAAACCCCCTCGGGCCCCTCACAAGAGGCGATCGCCAAGCCCTGGCAACTGGTGTTGGGGCCGTTGCAAGTCACGGGCGGCGTACTGAATCTGGATGACCGTTTTGTGCCCGGTGGTGCCAAGTTGGATGCGCGGGATTTGAACCTCAGTGTGGGTGCCTGGCAGCCCTTGGCGACATCGCCGCAAATGACCACAGTCAAAGTTGATTTCACCACCGGAACCCAGCGCCGTCAGTCGGGCAAGCTGGGTTTTGACGGGGCTTTTCGATTGCCGTCTGTGGCCGCCGGGCAGGCCAAAGCCACGCCGCTGCAGCTGAAAGGGCGTTTGGAGCTGAGCCGTTTCCCCTTGCACAGGCTGCAGGCTTATTGGGCGGACCGGGTTCATTTCGATCTGCGAAGGGCTGAGTTGAGTTACTCGGGTGGGCTGAATCTGGTGCTGCCCGATGCAGGGCTGGTGCTGGATGTGCAGGGCAATCTGACGCTTGATCAGCTGCATGCGCTGAACCGCTCAGACGCGGAGACCTTGCTGGACACCCAGGCCTTGAGCCTGCGCGGGGTTGAGCTGAAGGTTGACGGCGGGGCGATGAAGCGGCTGAAAATTGCAGAAACGGTCTTGAGCGATTTCTTGGCCCGCGTGGCCATCGATGACCAGGGCCACCTCAACTTGCAAAATCTGGTCAAGACCGAGCCGTCCACTGCGGCGCAGACACACGATGTGCCGGCTTTGATCGAGTTGGGTCCAATCGGCGTGCTCAAAGGCCGGGTTTTGTTTTCTGACCAGTTCATTCGGCCCAACTATTCGGCAGACATCACCGAGCTGGCCGGCAGTTTGGGTGCCGTTTCTAGCCAGGTAAAGGGTGCTGATGCGGCCTTGGCCGACTTGAGTTTGCGCGGGCGGGTGGCCGGCTCAGGCAGCCTGGATGTCACGGGGCGCATCAGCCCGCTCACGCGCCCTGTCGCTTTGGATGTGCGTGGCCTGGTGCGCGATCTCGAGCTGCCCCAACTCTCGCCCTACAGCAGCAAATATGCGGGCTACGGCATTGAGCGAGGCAAGCTTTCGGCTGAAGTTAATTACCAGATCGATGCTGCGGGTCAACTTGAAGCAAAGCATCAAATTGTGTTGAACCAATTGCGTTTCGGTGAGCGGTCGGACAGTGCGGATGCCCCCAACTTGCCGGTCAAACTGGCGGTCGCCTTGCTGGCCGACCGCAACGGGGTGATTGACATCAACCTGCCGGTCAGCGGCTCCATCAATGACCCCGATTTCCGTGTGGGGCCCATCATCTGGAAAATGGTTCTTAGCCTGATTGGCAAAACCGTCATCGCGCCTTTCAGTTTGATTTCGGGCGCTTTTGCGACCGAAGACCCGTTGCAGCAAATGAACTTTGCACCCGGCCGTGCCGAGTTGGACGATGAGACCCAGCAGAAACTGAAGACGGTGGCGCAGTTGATGCTGGACAAACCTGCGCTGCGTCTGACCATCGTGGGTGAGGCCCATCTGGACAAAGAGCGCGAGGCTTTGCGCAAGTTGCTGCTGCACGAATCGGTGTTGGCAGAAAAACGGCGACGCATGACCCGGGATGGTCAGGACGTCTCGGCGGTGACCGACGTGAGCCCAGAGGAATATCCTGCTTTGCTCAAATTGGTTTACAGGCGCTCGCCGATTCCGAAGCCGCGCAATCTGCTGGGCCTGGTCAAGGATTTGCCGTCAGCCGACATGGAAGCCTTGTTGCTGGCGGCCATATCGGTAGACGACGCGAACATGCGCGAGCTGGCACAAGCCCGCGCCAGTCATGTTCGGTCGGTTTTGCTTGCGTTGAATGTGCCCGCAGAGCAGTTGTTCCTGGGCGCGCCGGTGCTGGCATCCACATGGGCCCCTCGGGTGACATTGGTGGTCTCAAGCGATTGAGCTGACCGCTCTCGCACAAGGTGAATTCAGGCCTTGAAGTGTGCGCAGTCCATCACCTTAAGGTCTCAGGCTTGTACAAATGGGCGGCTTTTGGTCAGGCATTCGGCGGCCCAATCGTGGACTGATGTGTTCGCCTCGCGACCAAAGTTCACCACCTCTACGCTCACCGGAAGGTCTGCGGGCAGGGCGTCAAAAAGGCCTTGCACATCGATGTTGCCGTCGCCGGGCAGCAAACGCTCGCAGCGGGCGGTGTGGATCATTTGCTCGGTGCTGAAGTTCAGCCCGGCCTGGGCGTCGCAAATTTGTGCGTAGTGCAGCAACTCACGCGGGATGGCGCGGATGTCATCGAGCGTGGTGGTGGACCGGCCAAAGTGCAGCGCATCTACCAAAATGCCGGCGTTGGCAGGCATGCCCGCACCTTGCACGATGCGCAGCGCTGACTTGGCGTCTTTCACCGCAGTCCAGGGCATGAACTCCAGATCGGCGCTCATGCCAAACGGCTTCATCACCTCGCACAGGCGGGCGTAGTGGTCGGTCAGCCGGGCTTCATCGGGGTCATCACCAGCCACCAAAATGGCCTTGGCTTTGAGGGCGGCACCTGCGTCGAAAAGCGCGTCCCAGGTGTGAGGGTCAAACTGTTCGCCGATGCGGATGATCTCCAGATCAAACACGCCCACGCCGGTGTCGCGTTGCGCCGCCAGGGTTTCGCGCAAAACCTCAGGCTGGCCGAGCAACTGCTGCTGTGGGGCGCCCGCTGCGTTGGGCCACAGGCGCAGGCCCACAAAGTGGTAGCCGGTTTGCGCGGCGACCCCGATCGCCTGTGCCGGTGTGCAACGGTGCGAACTGAGGTAGGCCAGAGAGTAGATGCGTTGGCTCATGACGGTTGTTTTGTGGGGGCTAAGGCGTCTAGAGGGCCATGGTCATTTCAAAGGTGACACGGCTGTGGGCATGGCGATGGTGGAGACCATGTGTGTGGTCAGGTGGGCGGGGCCCCCTTTGGGCGGCCAGATGCCTTGGGCCACGGCCTCGCCGCGAATCTGGCTGCGGGCGTTCAGGCTGTCATAAGCCCAGATGTTGGTGAAGCGCAGCGGGCCGTCCAGTGCGACCATGGCCACGACGCATGGCGAGAGTTTGTCGCGTGCGGGCACGTACTGTTCCCACAGGTCGATGGTGGGCTGCACGCCGCCGGTTCGGATGCCATAGGTGCGGATTTCGTACACCGGGCCAGCGATGCCCGACTCGGCGCTGGGGCGCACCGGCTTCATCCAGGGGAAGCCTTTGTAGCTGTGCTGCTCGAGTGTCTGGAAAATCTCGCCGCAACCAAAGGGGTTGCTGTGTTTTTGCGTGCGATCGCGTTCGGCTTGCAAAGCGTCCAGCGTGGCAAAGCCGCGCAGCACGACCATCTGGTTGAGCACGCCGATGTCGGTGAACCAGCAGCCCAGCAGTTCGCCCTGCGCTTCGGGGGCGCTGGCAAAAGCCTGCACCTGGGTGGCGGCTTGGCCTGCGGTGCCAAAGGGCAAAGTCATGGTGGCGAGTTCGTAGTACATGGTGTTGTCTTTCGGGGTGTTGGTGGATGTGTTTGGAACCGGAAATTCGCAGGTGTCTGACGGGTCGCGCCCTGCGGCATGGTGTGCGGCAATGAAGCCAAAAGTCATGGCCGGGCCCAGCGTGATGCCGCCCGCCGGGTAGTGGCCACCCATCATGCTGCTCAGGTCATTGCCGCCGGCATACAGGCCGGCAATGGCTTGCCCATGTGCGTCGATGACCTGTGCATGGTCGTTCACACGCAAGCCGGCAAAGGTGCCTAAGCTGCCCATGACGACTTTGACCGCATAAAAGGGGCCCTGCGTGATGGGGCCCATGCAGGGGTTGCGCAGGCCGTGACGAGCGGCCCTGATGGCGTCGCCCTGGATGCGGTTGTAGGGTGTTTCGCCTTTGCCAAAGTCGCGGTCTTTGCCGTCTTGCGCCAGCGCGTTGTAGCGCTGCACAGTGGCTTGCAAGGCTTGGGCGTTGATGCCGCAGTTCTTGGCCAATTCGGCCAGGTTATGGCCGTGTTTCAGGTAACCGTTTTTCAGCCAGGGGCTCAGCAGCATGGGCGCGGGTTTGACGGCACCCAGCCCGTAATAGCGGATGAAAGCGTGGTCGCAGACCAACCAGGCTTCAGGTGCTTGGCCAGCAGGCGTGGTGGCCAGCAGACCTTGCATGAAGTCGTGGTACGAGTTGGCCTCGTTGGTGAAACGTTGGCCTTGCACGTTGACCGCGATCAGGCCGGGCTTGGCGCGTTCGATCAGGTGCGGGAAGTGGGCCACGCTGCCCTGGTTGCGCTTGCTGCCCGGGTTCGCGCGGGGCACCAGCGAAACAGGGGCCAGCGCGGCGGCTTGCACCAGATCGTCCGCCACCACACCGCCAGCGCTTTCGCCCATTCGCAGACCGTCGCCGGTGTTGCCCCGGTTGCCCGCCGACCAGTGTTCGTGGCCCGTGGGCGCGTGGGGCAGCAGTTGCTGTTTGCGCGCCGGGTCGTGCGGAAAGCCGCCAGTGGCCAGCACCACACCGCAACGCGCACGGATGCTTTGTTCACCTTGCGGTGTTTGAACCACCGCCCCGTTCACGCGGCCTTCGCCGTGCAGCAGGCGCACAGCCGGACTGTTCACGCGAATGTCGACGCCCAAATCGAAGGCGGACTTGGCCAGTGCGCCAATCAGTGCGTTGCCATTGACCAAGCGCGTACCACGGCGGTGCACCAGCAGGTCACGCCAGTGGCGCAGCACCAGCTGGCTGACGATCCAGAACGACGAGGGTTTGCTCAGGGCGTTCAGAAAGTGGCGCAGTTCTGCGCCCGAGGCGATGCCCATGCCCCACAGCGTGGTCTCGTGCAGAGGGGGCTTGAGGTCGTGCAAGCGTGCGCCCAGCTGACGGGCGTCAAACGGCGCTGCGCAAATCGAGCGGCCACCCAAGGCCGCGTCAGGGGTGTGGCCGTGAAAGTCGGGAATGGCGTTGCCGTCGATGAATTGCAGTGAGGTGTGGCGACGGAAGAACTCGACCATGCGCGGGCCGTTGTTCAAGAAGGCGAGGGCGCGGGATTCATCGAACTTGTCGCCCAGCTCGCGGCGCAGGTAAGACAGGGGTTTTTCGATGCGCTCCAGCAGGCCCGCTTGCACGGCCAGCGGGTTGCGCGGCACCCACATCCAGCCGCCCGACCAGGCTGTGGTGCCGCCGTATTGCGCGTCTTTCTCGACCACGATTACTTTGAGCCCCAGGTGCGCTGCGGTCACGGCGGTCGACAGCGCGCCCGCGCCAGAGCCCACCACCAGCAGGTCGCAGGTGTCATCAGGTGGGGTGGTCGAAGGCATGGGCAATTCGCTGAGGTCAGACTGCGTAAATCGGCTTGCGTCCATCGGTGGACGCGGCGCTGCCGGTTTCGGCGGTGAGGCTGAAGAAGGGCGACGCGCCACTCGACGCGGCCAGTTGCTGCGTGATGCTGATCAGCTCGGGCGCGAGGGTTTGCATTTTTTCGGGCGTGAAGCGCACAGTGGGGCCGGCAACGGTCACCACACCAAAAGCGGCCTGACCCGCAAAACGCACCGGGGCCGACATGGCCGACAGGCCGATGCTGTAGGTGTCGGTGGTCATGCTGTAGCCGCGCTCGCGGGTTTGGGCCACCGCCGCCATCACCGCTTGCAGGCTGGTGGGGGCGGCAGGGCCGAATTGTTCGCGCAGGCCCAGACCTTGTTTGGCGACCAAGGCCAAAGCCTCGTCATCGCTCAGCGTGGACAGCAAAGCCCAGCCCGAGGACGAGCATGACAGCCGCGCATCACTGCCCATGTCGGGGTCGTAGCGCAGACCTTGCCGGGCACCTTGTGCACGCGCCACCCAGGTCAGGCGCTCTCCGTCGACCACCGACAGGCGCACCAGCTCGCCCGAGACTTCGGCCAGGCGGTTGAGCAGTGGCTGCGCAATGTCCACGATGCCGCTGTTGCTCAGGTAGGACAGGCCCATCGACACCAGTTTGGTGGTCAGCAGGTAGTCGCCGTGGCCGCGTGTCTGGCGCACATAACCCAGGCGCACCAGGTCGGTCAACAGGCGGTGCGTGCCGCTGCGCGGGATGTCGAGTTGGTCGGCAATGGCCGCCAGCTCCAGGCCTTCGCCGTGCTGCGACAGCAATTCCAGTATGCCCAGGGTTCGTTCGAGTACGCCGCTCATGTGTTTTCCTTCATGGCTGGAATGCCGGACAGATGTGCCGCTGCCCGGTGCGGGCCGCGTGCAGCAAGGCCTGTGTGGCCTGCAAGGTGCGCCAGCCATCCCGTGCCGAGCAGATCGGTGTTTCGCGCCGCTCGGCCACGGCACGGAAGTGCCGCAGTTGTTGCACGTACACGTCGATCTCGTGCAGATTGCTTTGTTCGCGGGTCATTTCGTGGTGCCAGTGACGCTCGCCGGTGTAGTGCCACAGCGCTAAGTCGGGCAGCGACAACGCGCCCTGAGTGCCCGACAGGAAATGCGACTGCACGTTTTGGCGGGGGTACTGGCTTTGCTCGCCTGCACACAAGTCCCAGCACCAGGGGGATGCAGCGGTGTCTGACACCGTCATCACCGCTTGTGTGCCGCAGGCAAATTCGAGCAAGGCCGCACCGGTGTCTTCGACCTCAAAGCCCCGCACCGCGCTGGACAGACTGCCTTGCACCGCGTGCACATCGCCCAGCAAATACACCAGCATGTCGATGTCGTGGATCAGGTTGATCAACACCGGTCCGCCACCGGCCTGGCGGCGCCAGGCCACATCGAAGTAGGCGGCAGGTTTGTAAAAGTGGGCCATCACGTTGGCGCTGACCACCTGGCCCAGGCGTCCGTCCTGAATGATCTTGCGGGCTTTTTGCAAGATCGGATTCTGGCGGCGGTGGTGCCCCACCAGCACCGGCACGCCAGTGTCTTTTTCGAGCCGGATCAGACGCTCGGCGGCAGCCAAGGTGTCGGCCACGGGTTTCTCAATCAGCACCGCAATGCCCCGCGCCATGCAGTCGGCGGCCACGTCCACATGGGTGGCGTTGGGCGTGGCAATGACCACGCCTTGGGGCTGGGTGGCGTCCAGCAAAGCGGCGTGGTTTTCAAAAGTGGGGATGTTGCGCTCGGCACACCACTGGCGGCCTGCCTCGCCCGGTTCAGCCACGCCCACCAGAGTGAAATCGGGTGTTTTCAGGATGCGTTCGATGTGGGTCCGGCCAATCACGCCAGCGCCAATCACGGCCAGAGGGAACTTGTGCATGTGTTTTGTGTGCGGTGTGGTGCGTCGATGGCCGCAGTATATTGATTTTTGGAAATAAATTCAAAAGTGGAATCAAATTCCGTTTTTATGTATCATCCCGGCCATGAACTCGAGCCATTCTTTGAATCTTGACGGCGCATCGCGCATCCATTTCATCGTGGGCGACCCGATTGCCCAGGTCAAATCGCCCGCAGGCGTGAGTCAGGCCTTTCAGGCTGCAGGCCTGAATGCCTTGTGCATCCCGGCCCATGTGGCCCCGGCCGATCTGGCGGCCTGGACGGCGGGCGTGTCCTTGTGCCAAAACGTGGACGGCATCATCGTCACGGTGCCACACAAGTTTGCTTTTTTTGACGTGTGCGCCACCACCTCGGACCGGGGCGCTTTCCTTCAGTCCATCAACACCTTGCGCCGCAACGCCGATGGCAGCTGGCATGGCGACATGTTTGACGGCATGGGCTATGTCCAGGCGCTGGCGCTCAAGGGCTGCACCCTGAAAGGCCAAAAGGCTTTGCTGGTGGGCGCAGGTGGGGCGGGTTCGGCGATTGCTTATTCGCTGGCCACAGGTGGCGTGCGCGAGCTGGCCATCCACGACGAAGACACAGCCCGGCGCGACACGCTCGTCCAGCGCCTGGCTTCGCTGGGCCAATGCCGTGTGGTGGTGGGCAGCAGAGACCCAACGGGTTTTGACGTGGCCATCAACGCCACACCGGTGGGCATGAAAGCAGGTGATCCGCACCCAATCGATTCAAGCCAATTCACGCCCAGCATGTTTGTGGGTTGTGTGATCACCGCGCCCGCCGTGCCGCCCATGATCGCGGCGGCGCGGGCTGTGGGTTGCAACACCCTCACGGGCGCTGACATGTTCGCGCAGGTGAAAGGCCTGATGGTCGAATTCTTGATGGGGGCGTGAGATGCAAGTCCTGAAGAACGGTCTCAACAGTCTGGCTGGTGGTTTGCAAGATGGTGCCGAATTTGACCTGGTGGTCATCGGTGCTGGCGGTGCGGGCCTGTCGGCAGCGGTGTTTGCCGCCATCGACGGTGCCAAGGTGCTGGTGGTCGAGCGCACCGAGTTCGTGGGCGGTACCACCGCGTGGTCGGCGGGCACCACTTGGGTGCCGGGCACGCACCACAGCGCCGCGGTCAATCCGGCAGACACATTGGCCGATGCTGAAAAATACCTGAACCACGCCGTGGGCGAGCAAGCCCCGGCCGCTTTGCGTGAAGCCTTTTTGAAACACGGTGCCCAAGCCGTGGCGAAAATCGAAGCGCAGTCGTCGGTGCAGTACCGGCCTTACGCCAAACACCCCGACTACATCAGCGATTTGCCGGGCGCTACCTTGAGTGGCCGTGCATTGGAGCCGCTGCCTTTTGATGGCCGTTTGCTCGGTGAGTTGTTCCCTTTGCTGCGTCCGCCAATCCCTGAGTTCACCGTGCTTGGCGGCATGATGGTTGACCGCACCGACATCAACCATTTGTTGGCGATGACCCAGTCCTGGGCTTCGCTCAAGCACTCGGTGCGCATTGTCTTGCGCCACCTGAGTGACCGTTTGAGCCACGCACGCGGCACGCGCCTGGTCATGGGCAATGCGCTGGTGGGCCGCTTGCTGCATTCCCTGTCGCAGCACGCCCACGCCACGTTGGCACTGAACACTTCGGTCGATGCGCTGGAGCGCGATGCCAGTGGCCGCGTGGTGGCTGTGCGCTTGAGCAACGCCACTGGCCAGGCCCGTGTGTTGGCCAAAAAAGGCGTGGTGCTGGCCAGTGGCGGGTTCAACCGCGACCCGGTTTTGCGTTCACAAAAATTGCCCGGCATTCCCGCCGAGTGGTGCCCGGCAGCGCCCGGCCACACGGGCGAGGCGCTGGCCCTGGCGCGCAGTCTGGGCGCGGTAGAAGGGCAGGGCGCACAGAGTCCTGCGTTTTGGGCACCTGTGTCTTTGCGCCGACGTGCAGATGGCAGCACCGCCGCCTTTCCACATTTTGTAATGGACCGCGCCAAGCCCGGCATGATCACCGTCAACCAAGCCGGCGAGCGCTTTGTCAATGAAAGCACTTCGTACCACCTGTTTGCGCTGGGCATGCAGACGGCCCAGCAAGCGGTGCCTGCTTATTTGGTGGCTGACGCCAAAGCCCTGCGCCAATACGGCATGGGCATGGTGCGCCCCGGTGGTAAAGGACTGAAGCCGTTTTTGGCCGATGGCTACCTGACCGAAGGCCTGAGCTTGGCCGAATTGGCAAACAAGCTGGGCATTTCGGCACAAGGGCTGGCCCAAACGGTGGCTGACCACAACGCTTTTGCCCAAACGGGTGTGGACACACAGTTCGGGCGCGGCGTGACCGCTTACCAGCAGAACATTGGCGACGCCACGGCCGGTGGTCGCAACCCCAATCTGGGCGAACTGAGCCAAGGGCCTTACTACGCCGTCAAGCTCTACCCTGGCGACATTGGCGCGGCGCAGGGCTTGCAGACCAACGCGCACGCGCAAGTGCTGAACGCACAAGGCCAGGCCATTGCGGGTTTGTACGCGGTGGGCAACGACATGAACGCCATCATGGGCGGCGTGTACCCGGCCCCTGGCATCACGATTGGGCCGGGTCTGGTGTTTGCCTACGCAGCGGCGCTGCACGCTTTGGCGTCCCCAGTGACCCTCGGGTCTAACCCCTAATACGTACGATCATTGAACGTATTTGAGCGATTATCGATCGTATCTGCTCTTTAAATTGACAAGATTATTCAAATTCCCCCTACATTCATTTCACCTTGCCTTGCATGGAAAAAAGTTTTTCAACCCCACGGCCTTGCCTATTGGCCTGATTCCACCCCCGAGGAGACCTTTGTGAAAGCAACCCTGAAAACCTTGGCCATCTGCGCCGCATTGTCTGTATCCGGCATGGCTCAAGCCCAAGACATCAAAATCGCCAACATTGTTGAAATGTCTGGACCCGGTACCACTTCTGGCGTGATGTTCAAACAAGGCGTTGAGATGGCCATCAAGGAAATCAACGCAGCGGGTGGTATCTCGGGTCGAAAAATCAGTTTCACCTCCGAAGACACGCAAACCAACCCGGGTGTGGCCAAAGGCTTGACGCAAAAAGCGGTTGACAATGATGTGTTTGCCATCATGGGGCCCGTTTATTCGGGCTCCATCATGGTTTCCATGACCGAAAGCAAGCGCGGCGAGATTCCTAACTTCACGGGCGGTGAAGCAGCTGCCATCACACAGCAGGGCAATCCCTGGGTGTTCCGTACGGCTTTTGGCCAAAGCGTTTCCTTCCCCAAATTGGCTCGCTACGTTCAAGGCAAATCCAAAAAGTTGGCCGTCTTGTACGTGAACAACGACTTCGGCAAAGGTGGTCAATCCACCATCAAAGGTTTGCTGGCAACGGGTCCTACGCAAATCGTGGCTGAAATTTCTACAGAATCTGGCCAAGTGGACTTCTCTGCTGCCGTGATTCAAGCCAAGCAATCTGGCGCTGATGCTTTGTTCGCTTACACCAACGAAGAAGAATCCGCACGTCTGTTGCGTGAATTGCGCAAGCAAGGCTGGAACAAGCCCATCATTGGTGAAACCGTGTTGACCAGCGCGAAGGTGGTTGAGTTGGCAGGTGAAGCCGCTAATGGTGCAGTTGCCCACGTGGGTTTGACGGTTGAAGCTCCTCAGCTCCAAGCTTGGGGCAAGAAGTACCAAGCCATGTACAACACGGCCTCTGATCACAACGGCGTGAAAGGCTACACAGCGGTTTATGTTTTGAAAGCCGCTATTGAAAAATCTGGCAAGGTTGACCGTAAGGCTGCAGCTGCGGCCATTCGCAACAGCTGTTTCTCAGCCAAACAACATCCTGGCATCTTGATGGACGTTTGTTTTGACGACAAAGGCGACATTGACCGCGAAAGCTTCATCACTGAAATCCGCAATGGCAAAACAGTGGTGGCAGAGACATTGCCGCCTTTGAACAAGAAGTGATCGCGCGGCGTTAACTTTGCACAGGTACTTGAAATGTCTGACAAGCGATTTGTTTTAGCGGGGGTCATGGGTTGGCCCGTGGCTCACACCCGGTCTCCCGCCATTCACAACCACTGGATTGCCAAGCATGAGCTCAAAGGTGCGTATGTGCAGTTGCCAGTGCAACCCGAGAAACTGGAAGCCGCCATTCGCGGACTGTCTGCTCTGGGTTTTGCGGGTTGCAACGTCACAGTGCCTCACAAAGTTAACGCCATGAAACTCATGGACGAGTTGACGCCTGCGGCGCGTCACATCGCAGCCATCAACACCATTGTGGTTCGCCCCGACGGCAGTTTGCTGGGCGCCAACAACGATGGGAATGGCTATATCCAAAGCCTTCGGGACGCCAACCCTGCTTGGCGCGGTGATGCTGGTGCCGCTTTGGTCTTAGGTGCCGGCGGTGCAGCACGAGCCATCGTCGTAGGCTTGCTTGAACAAGGCGTGCCCGAAGTACGGATTGCCAATAGAACCCAAGAACGTGCACAAGCTTTGGCGGACGCATTTGGCCCTCGCGTGAAAGTTGTTTCATGGGCAGAGCGCAACGAAGCCATGGCCGATGTCAAGTTACTGGTGAACACCACCACACAGGGCATGCATGGCCAACCCGCACTCGATGTGCAATTGGATGCACTGCCCGCCAACGCCATGGTGTCGGATGCCATCTACATTCCACTGGAAACACCTCTGCTGGAACAGGCTCGTCAACGCGGCCATATCACAGTCAATGGTCTGGGCATGTTGCTCAATCAAGCTGTGCCTGCTTTTGAAGCCTGGTTTGGTGTGCGGCCCGAAGTCACGGCCGAATTGCGGGCCATTGTTCAAGCCACTTTTTAATTGCAGCTTGACCGATGAATATCTTCGATCGACCTAAGATCGATGGCCATTGTCATGTCCTCGATCCAGTGCGTTTTCCATACCCTGCAGAGGTTCCTTATCACCCACAGGGCCAAGAAATAGGCACGGCCGACTATTACAAGCATGTCATGGACGCGTATGGCACGCGACATGCCTTGCTGGTAGGCCCTAACTCTGGCTATGGCTTGGACAACCGTTGTTTGCTGGATGCCATAGCGCAGGGCGGTAACCGGTTTAAAGGCATCGCAGTGGTTCGTGCCGACATCAGCAAGCAAGCGCTGAAAGATTTACAAACCCAAGGCATTGTGGGCATTGCCTTCAACACCTCATTTCATGGCCTGGACTATTACGCCGACATTGACCCCTTGCTTGCGCATTTGCGCGAACTGGACATGTGGGCGCAGTTTCAAGTGTCTGCCAATCAACTTGAGGCCTTGTGGCCGCGCATTCAACGCATTGGCGTCAAAACCATGATTGACCATTGCGGCAGACCGAACTTAGCCGACGGCCCCAATGCGCCGGGGTTGCAAGCACTTTGGAAATTGGCCGACAGCGGCTTGGGTGTGATCAAAATTTCTGGCTTTGGCAAATTTTCTGAAACAGGTTTCCCATTTGACGACACGCATGAGCACGTCATGAAAGTGTGGAGTGGTTTTGGCCCTGATCGTTGTATTTGGGCTTCTGACTGGCCGCACCTTCGAGGCACCTACCGCCTCGATTATGGAACCCTACTCAAATTGACGGAGCGTTGGTTCGCGCCGGCGCAACTTCAATCCATGATGTGGGATACCCCCGCCAAAATTTTAGGATGGTGAAAAGACGATGACCGATTTTCTGCAACTCTTTTTTAGCGGCCTGGCAACAGGCAGCATCTATGCGCTTGCTGCGCTAGGTTTTACTTTGCTATGGCAAGCCTCAGGCACCATCAACTTTGCCCAGGGTGAATTTGTCATGTTGCCCGCCTTCATCATGGTCATCATGTTGCACAACGGCATGGCGTTGTCTGCCAGTTTTGCCATCAGCGTGGTGTTATCTGTCTTGGTGCTGGGTTGGTTATTCAAGCGCGGCTTGGTTGACCCCCTCTTCAAGTACGGCATGATGCCGATTGTGGTGGCCACCATTGGTTTGTCCATTGCCATGCGCAATGGTGTGCGCGCGGGCTACAGCTCTGAGCCTCAACCCTTTCCCATGATCTTCCCTGACCAAGTCTATAACTTGGCTGGTATCAATATTTCAGCGTCCGACATTGGAACCTTCATCATGGCGCTGGGTTTGGTGCTGTTGACACAAGCCTTCTTGGCCAGAACTGTCACAGGCCGTGCCATGCAAGCGGTGGCACAGAACACCGAAAGTGCATCGGTACTGGGCATCAATGTCCCTCGTATGATTTTTTATACCTTTGCTATCAATGCCATTTTGGCAGCGGCAGCGGCACTCTTGGTCACGCCCATTTATTTGGCGAAGTTCGACATGGGTGAGTCATTGGGCACCAAGGCTTTCTTTGCCGCCATCATTGGTGGCTTTAACAACACGCGCGGTGCCTTGCTGGGCGGTTTGATTGTGGGTGTCTCCGAAAATCTGGCAGCGGCATACATTTCGTCAGCCTACAAAGATGCGGTGGCCTTGATTATTTTCATGGTGGTGATTTTGTTTAAGCCACAAGGCCTCTTGGGTCGCAAAGAGGAGCGCAAAGTATGAAAAAGTTGAATCTATTTTTAGGCTTGGCTCTGTTGCTTGCCATGGCCATTGCCCCGGCCTATTTTAAAAATTATGGGATTCACATCTTCACAACATGGCTGGTGTTCATCATTGCCACCATGGGTTTGAATTTGACTGTCGGTTATGCCGGTCAAAAATCTTTGGGGCACGCGGCTTTCTTTGGTATTGGCGCTTACACAGTGGCTATTTGCTTGAAGGCCGGAATCAGTTTCTGGTTGGCCTTGCCCGCTGGTGGCTTGTTGTGTTTTTTTACCGGCTTGGTTGTGGGCTTTCCTGCGCTGCGTGTGCAAACCATTTACTTGGCATTTGCCACCTTGGGATTCAACACCGCTGCCTGGTTGGTGATGCGCAACGAAGAGTGGCTCACAGGCGGCACCTTCGGTATCAACAACATTGCACGGCCTAGTTTGGGCGGTATCAGCTTTGACGGCAATTTGGCTTACTACCGCATGGTCTTGGTGTTCACCGTGATACTTGCTGTGTTCATGTGGGCGCTGTTGCGATCGCCCTGGGGCAAGGCCTTCACGGCCCTTCGTGACAACCCTATTCGTGCGGAGAGTTTGGGCATTGACACACGAAGCTACACACTGCTGAGCTTTGCCATTGGCGCCACCTTTGCTGGCCTTGCAGGTGGACTTTATGCATCGCAAGTAGGTTTCATTGACCCGGCTTTGTTCACCGTCGGCGCGTCCATCATGATGTATTTGATGGTGGTGGTGGGCGGTCCAGGTTATTTCCTCGGCCCCATCCTCGGTTCTGCGGTGGGTGTGGTGTTGCCCGAATGGTTGCGTTTTGCACAAGCCTGGTATTTGTTTGTCTTTGGTGCCGCTGTGGTGGTGCTCATGATCTGGCTGCCCGATGGCTTGCTCAGCATCCCCGACCGGATCAAGGCGCGTCGCCAATCACGCGCAGCTTCGGCTGCCCGCGCTGCACAAGGAGTCAAAGCATGATCCAGCCTGTTCTCAAAGTCACCAACATGAAGAAGGCCTATGGTGCGATTCAGGCCGTGGGCGGTGTGTCGTTTGAAGTGCGCCCTGGCGAAATCTTCGGCGTGATCGGCCCCAACGGTTCGGGCAAGACCACCTTGTTCAACAGCATGCTGGGCCAGATCACCCCTGACGAGGGCAAGATCGAACTCAACGGGGAAGACGTGACCACACTGGGTCCGTTTGAATTGAACCGCCGTGGTGTGGGCCGCACTTTTCAGACGCTGCAGGTGTTTGGCAAGATGACCGTGCGCGACAACCTGATCGTGGCCGCGCAAGAGCATCACGGCAGCATGTTCAGCCGCATGTTCGCGCCCTCCGATTCGGGTCTGGGGGACAAGGCCGATGCCCTGATCGACCAGTTTCACATCCGCCATGTGGCCGACAAAAAGGCGGGCGAGTTGAGCTACGGTCAGCAAAAACTGGTGGACATCGCCATGGCCTTCATGAGCGAGCCCGATCTGGTTTTGCTCGACGAGCCATGCGCCGGTGTGAACCCGTCGTTGGTGGGGGGCATCAGTACCTTGTTGAAAGAATTGAACCGAAGCCGACGAGCAGACGGCAAGTCCAGCAGCTTCGTCGTGATTGAGCACAACATGGACTTTGTGATGGACTTGTGCCACCGCATCATGGTCATGGTGGAAGGTCAGGTCTTGGCAATAGGCACGCCCGATGAAATCCGTGCCAACAAGCAAGTGCTTGACGCCTATTTGGGGAACTGAAATGACAGCACACACCACCGCAGACACCTGCATCGAGTTCGACGATGTGGTCGCAGGTTACAAGGACTTCATGATCCTGAACAACCTGTCCTTCAAAGTGCCCAAAGGCTCCATCACTTTGTTGATTGGTCCCAACGGCGCAGGCAAGTCCACCGTGCTCAAAACCCTGTTTGGTTTGCTCAAGCCCCGCCAGGGCAAGGTTTACCTCAATGGCAAAGACATCACGGGTGCTTCGCAAAAGTCTTTGCTGGCCGACGGCATTGCCTTTGTGCCCCAGGGCCGAAATCTGTTTGGTCAGCTCAGCGTGTATGAAAATCTGGAGCTGGGCGGTATCACGCTGGGCATGAAGACCACGCACGAGCGCATCCCAGAAGTGCTGGAGTTTTTCCCCCGCGTCAAAGAGCGCATGAATTCGCGTGCCTCGGCCTTGTCGGGCGGTGAACAAAAGCAGCTCGAAATCGGTCGCGCTTTGTTGCTGCGCCCCAAGGTTTTGTTGATCGACGAACCCTCTATTGGCCTGTCGCCCATGGTGGTGCAAGACGTGTTCAAGTTGCTGCGCAAATTGGCCGACCAAGGCACCACGGTGTTGATGGTCGAGCAAAACGTCAAGAGCGCACTCAAGTACTCGGACAACGCCATTGCGCTGGAGTCGGGTCGTTTGGTGTTGTACAAATCGGCGGCTGAAATTTTGGCCGATCCGCAGATGGAGCGCCTGTTCTTGGGCGGTGCGCACACCACCACGGCAGCAGCAACGGCGGCCTGACGTCAGTGCAAAATTCTGGTGCCCGGGTGCCCGTTGCCGGAGCCCCTGCGCTGGCTTAGAGCAAGCTCAGAGCAGTGGGCGTAGGCTATGCGCCGACTCTTGCAAGACGGGCAGTACACGGTTTAGGGCGTGGTCTGACTCTTCGCGGTTGATGGGCATGGTGATGCTGATCGCACCGAGCACATTGCTTTGCCGGTCCAGTAAGGGCACGGCAATGCCGCGGTAGTTCAACTCCAGTTGCTCTTCGGACACGGCCCAACCCTGACGCTTGAATGCGAGCAGGGTTTTTTTCAAGACGGCTTTGCTGGACAGCGTGAACGACGTGAAGGCTCGCAAGTCGTATGTCTTGAGCCATTCATCAATGAACGCCTCGTCGCTGTAGGCCAGCATGATCATGCCTGCTGCTGTCACTTGGGTGGGCACCCGGGTGCCCGTCATGTAACCGCTGGCCATGTGCCGTTGCAGTCCACTGCGTGCAATGAAAATGGTGTCGCCACCGTCAAGAACGCCCAAGTAGGCAATTTCTTCTGTTCCCGCTGTGATGCGTTGTAAAAACGGCTGAACCAAGCGCGGTAGTCGGGCCGACTCCAGATAAGCGTGACCTAATCGCAAGATCCGTGGCATCAGCCAGTACAGCTTGCCATCAGTGCCAACATAGCCCAAATGGGCCAGAGTTTTCAAATAGCGTCGGGCTGCGGTTCGTGTCATGCCGCAACGTTCTCCCATTTCGGTCGACGTCAGGCGCGGGTGTTCGGCGTCAAAAGCCTCAATGATGGCCAGCCCTTTTTCCAGGCCCGCAATCCAGTCGCGTGCGTCCAGGGTCTCGGACTTGGGGTTGAGAGGGTGGGATTCAAGCATCTTGCGATCG
>OFRD01000039.1_pt1 | contig 41670 bp, 37 predicted proteins | sample 1543041 | NCBI WGS metagenome assembly OFRD01 (sample SAMN07774234, study PRJEB24372) | wastewater metagenome | isolation source: Exp Tend CN 100WW | collected 2016-02
TGATGCAGCAAATAAAGCCAAAGCGGATGCTGCCAATAAAGCTAAAGCCGATGCAGCAAATAAAGCCAAAGCGGATGCTGCCAATAAAGCTAAAGCGGATGCTGCAAATAAAGCCAAAGCCGATGCTGCGAATAAAGCTAAAGCTGATGCAGCAAACAAAGCAAAGGCTGACGCTGCTGAAAAAGCCAGAGCAGATGCTGCTGAGGAAGCTAAAGCATCTGCTGCAAAACAAGCTACAGAAGAAGCTGCCACTAAAAAAGCTGAAGCGAAAAAAATTGCCTCCACGGCAAAACGTGATTTTGAAAATAAAGTTAAACGCGCTTGGGATATTCCAAACGGTTCATCAGGTCAGAAAGCCACTGCTCGTGTGACTTTAAGTGACAGTGGATCAGTTCAATCTGTTATTGTGAACTCAAGTGACCCAGATATGAAAGCCAGTGTAGAGGCCGCTGTACGTGCGGCGGCACCTTATCCAATGCCTTCAGATCCAGATGCCCGACGTGAAGCCAGAACATTTACCTCTAGCTTTACAGCGAAATAAAAACAGCCATATCAATTCAATTTGATATGGCTGTTTAACATTGAATTTTAAGCTCAGTAAAGGTGATAAAATTTCATTCACTTTTCACAGTCTTATAACAGTTTTGACATAATGATGTACTTTTAATAATTTAAAATCATGCCATTATGTGACACAACCGAATTCACAATAATTCACATCTTTTAGAGTACGTAGCGGATGATGGAAATGACGCGTAAACATCTACTTTGCCTCACCATTTTGACAGCATTAAGCCCAGTTTTAGCCACCCAATCTTATGCCCAACTGCATTTAGAAATTGCTAAAGCACCAGAAGCAGCACCTAAAATTGCCATTATTCCATTCAATAATGATCAAAGCATTTATCCGATTGTCGAAAGTGACCTCAACCGCTCTGGCAAATTTTCAAGTGCTTCAAAAAATTTACCTGCAACTGCAAGTATAAATGCTCCAAATGCAGAGGCATGGAAAACGGCAGGTGTTCCCTATTTAGTCACAGGTACAGTCAAAACAACTGAAAATGGCAGCTTTGAAGTTCACTATCAACTCTATGATGTAGAAAAACAACAATATCTACTTAACGAGTTACTTACAGTTCCAGCTTCACGTATTCGCCAAGCTGGACACATGATTAGTGATGCCATTTATCAAGCACTGACAGGAATTGCTGGTGACTTTAGTGGTCGTATTGCTTATGTATTACGCAACCCAGCGACACCTGAACAACGTTATACTTTACAAATTGCCGATACCGATGGCGAACAACCCAAAACTATTCTGACTTCACGTGATCCAATTCTGTCACCTGCATGGACACCAGACGCAAAAAAAATTGCTTATGTTTCATTTGAAACCAAGCGCCCCGCGATTTATGTACAAGATTTAGCGACAGGACAACGTGAAAAAATCGCGAGCTTCCGTGGTTTAAATGGTGCGCCTAGCTTCTCGCCAGATGGTCAAAGCATGTTGTTTACCGCATCCCTGCATGGCAATCCTGAAATCTATCAAATGAACTTAACGACACGCGCACTACAGCGTATGACCAATGATAGTGCAATTGATACTGAAGCACGCTATGCCCCAGATGGTAAATCCTTTATTTTTACCTCGGATCGCGGTGGTTCAGCACAAATTTATCGCTATAATTTTGCTGATGATTCAAGTAAACGCCTCACTTTCCGTGGCGCATTTAATGCACGTGGTACTTTAAGTGCCGATGGTAAAAAAATCGCTCTGGTCCATCGTCCAAGTGGTAGCAATTACAAAGTTGCCATTCAAGACATCAATACAGGGATTACCAACATTCTGACCCCAACCAGTTTGGATGAATCACCAAGTTTCTCTCCAAATGGGCAAATGGTGGTGTATGCAACGCGTGAAGGTAATCGTGGATTATTATCCATCATGTCACTGGATGGTCGTTTCCGCATGAATTTACCCAGTGAACAAGGTGAAGTTCGTGAGCCAGCTTGGGCACCTAAATAACAATTTAATTTAAAGCAATGATGATCATGGAGATGAAAATGAAATTAGTAAAATTATTGGTCCTTCCTGTTCTTGCAACAACCTTAGTGATGACAGGTTGTGCAAGCCGTAAACCTGCTGCTGAAATTCAAGCAGGTCAAAACCCGAACAGTGCGGGTACAGTAAGTACCGAAGGTTTAAGTGAAGATGCTGCACTCAATGCCCAAAACTTAGCGGGTGCTTCTTCAAAAGGTGTAACTGCCGCAAACAAAGCATTCTTAGCGAAACGTGTGGTGCATTTTGACTATGACAGCAGTGATCTTTCCAATGACGATTACCAAACGCTTCAAGCCCATGCACAATTTCTAGTCGCGAATGCAAATTCGAAAGTGGCTTTAACGGGTCATACCGATGAACGTGGTACACGTGAATACAACATGGCTTTGGGTGAACGTCGTGCCAAAGCGGTAGAAAGCTTCTTAATCACCAATGGTGTTGCAGCAACCCAATTAGAAGCCGTAAGCTATGGTAAAGAAATGCCGATTAATGCAGGGCATGATGAAAACGCTTGGAAAGAAAATCGCCGCGTAGAACTTAACTACGAAGCCGTTCCACCTTTATTAAAATAATGACTTTGAATAAGAAAGCGCTCAAATTGAGCGCTTTCTTATTACTTAATTATTTAGATTAGCATTTAAGCTTTTTCAGATGTATCCGGTTCTTCATGCGAGCTTTGCATAGATTCGATCAGATCATGCTTGTTGAATTTTTTATATTCAGGTTTAGCTTCGTAATCCTTCCATGCTTCTTTTACTTTCTCGGCAGAAATATCGTCTAAATTCATCGCTTCATTTGGCGTTGGAGTCGCATCAAACTTTTGTGTTGTCATAACCGTGCTCCTATCCCTGTTTTTAAATAACCTCTGCTCACATCAACATAGCATTTTCCACAAAACTTACAAGGGTAAAATCACGACAAATAGTCGAGTTTAATTGTTCTTTTGTCTCGTTCTCATCTAAAATGAATCCCCATATTCTTTTGATAGTTTTTTATCATTTTCTAGTTGGAGCTTTCCTAGCATGTCATACCTCACCCTTTCCCAATTCTTAGAACAAAAAACAGGGAACTTAACACCAGAACTTTCTCAAGTAATTGAAACAATTGCAAATACTTGTAAAACAATTGATCAAGCATTGCAAAAAGGTGCCTTAGCAGGTGTATTGGGTAGTGCAGAACATGAAAATGTACAAGGTGAAACTCAAAAGAAACTCGATGTCATCTCAAACGATTATTTAATTGATGCGTTAAAAGCTCATCCACAAGTCGGTGGTTTGGCTTCTGAAGAGCTGGATGAATTCACGCCTGCACAAGAAAATGGTAAATTCCTTGTATTGTTCGATCCACTGGATGGTTCAAGCAACATCGACATCAATATGTGTGTAGGCACAATTTTTTCTATCCTTCCTGCAAAAAATGCAGTGACTCAAGCTGAAGACTTTATGCAAGCTGGGACAGAACAAGTGGCTGCTGGCTATGTATTGTATGGTCCATCTACCATGATGGCACTGACGGTAGGCGCTGGCGTTGTATTCTTTACTTTTGATCCAGAAACTCAAGAATTCCTGCTCACTTCTGAACATGTGCAAGTCGCTGCCGACACGCAAGAATATGCTATCAATGCCTCTAATCAACGTCATTGGGAAGAACCGGTAAAACGCTATATTGCTGAACTTCAAGATGGCAAAACAGCAGTACGTGGCAAAGATTTCAATATGCGTTGGGTCGCATGTATGGTTGGTGACATTCACCGTATTCTTTGCCGCAGTGGTATTTTCTTATATCCATACGATACTAAAGATCCGCAAAAAGCAGGTCGTCTGCGTTTAATGTACGAAGCCAACCCAATGAGTATGTTGATGGAACAAGCTGGTGGTGCATCTACTACTGGTCGTGTTCGTATTCTTGAGATTCAACCCACTGAAATGCATCAACGTGTACCTGTAATCATTGGTTCTAAAAACGAAGTTGAATTAGCAACCAGCTACCACCATTAATTTAAAAAATGGAAGTGAGTGTATCCACTTACTTCCATGGATAACTCTCCCATGCCAGCTTTTTTTCTTGAATCAAAAGACAATCCAAAAATCAAACACCTACGTGGATTGATTGAACAAAACTCCTTTCGTAAAAAACAGCGTCAAACCGTACTTGAAGGCACACATCTAACACTTGCATGGTTAGCAAAAAATCGTAAAATTCATTCTATTTTCACGACTGAAGTGGCAATGAGCCATCCTGATTTAGAGAAAATCAATGAGCTCTATGATGGTTATGTCTTTGTTATCAGTGAATCTTTATATAAAGATTTAAGTACTTTAGGTACATCTTTAGCGTGTTTGGCAATTGTCGACTTACCAAGCTCACCTGAAGCTTTGAATTTTAAAGAAGACACCCTCATTCTAGACAATATCCAAGATCCGGGTAATGTGGGAACATTGCTACGTTCAGCTGCTGCCGCAGGGATTGAGCAAGTTGTATGCACCAAAGGTTCGGCATCTATTTGGTCACCACGCGTCCTTCGTGCAGGTATGGGTGCGCATTTTTCCCTACAAACCTATGAAAATATTGCACTAGAAGACCTTTTAGAAAAATTTACCATACCTGTTTATGTCACCAGTTCGCACCAATCTGAAAGCCTTTACTCAAAAAATTTGAGAAAACAGTGCGTTTGGATTCTAGGCAACGAAGGTCAAGGTGTATCTAATTATGCACTTAAGCATGCTGAAGCAGTTTCTATTCCACAGCCCGGTGGACAAGAATCATTGAATGTTGCAGTTGCAGGCTCTATTTGTTTCTTTGAGATGGTTCGTCAACGTTTATAAGCCTGTTCTTTCGTTACTTTATTTTAAACAGCGTTCATTGATGTTTAAAAATAGATTACGCTAGAAAAATAATAAGTTTTTTGTCAACCAAACCATTATTTCCAACGTTATATATGTATGAATATGGAAATAATGGTGGGTATCCAATGACAGGATTTTCCATCTCTATGGATTCAGCACCAAAACAGTCTCAGTCGGAAAACTTAAGTACTCTTAAGAGTACGGCTGAACAACGCCTGAAAATTTTTATGCAGGATGTGACTGGACGTGCTTTAGTGATGATGGAAAGTGCTACTCAAGGTCAACAAGGCATCGCAATGGATTTAGTGCAAGAAGCATTTATTTCCTTACATAAAGCATATGCTGAGAAATCGACTGATGAATGGTATCCCCTGTTTTACACCATTTTGAACCATAAACTACAAGACTGGCGCAGAAAAGAAGTCCGTCGAGCGCAACCTTTTTCTTTTTTCAAAAAGGTGAGTTTAGATGACGACGATATAGAACTGAATGATATCGTTGATGAAAATATGCCTAGTCCATTTGATTTTCTTGATCAAGCCGTAACAGCTGAAGAAATACAAGAAGCGATTGCCAAGCTTCCTGTTCGACAGCAACAAGCTTTCATGCTTCGTGCTTGGGAAGGTTTTGATACACACACCACTGCGCAAATTATGGAATGCAGTGAAGGTAGTGTAAAAACGCATTATCACCGTGCTATTCAAGGGCTTAGGTCTTCTTTAGCACATTTAAATCCATATGGTGGAGGGTCATCCGAATGAAACAAGATGATTTCTTAAAACAAGTTACTTCCAAACTCGATGCACTGGCACAACATCATAAAGACAAACCCGTGGTGATGAATCAGGTCATTGAAACAATTCAAGACCGAGCAGCCTCTCGTTACGGACTTTGGAAAATGTCAGGTTTTGCACTTGCCGCTGCAATTACAGGGTTCGTGGTATTTCCAAACTCGATTGACATAGCTGAAAAACCGCAAAATCAAGTGGTTGTTACTCCAAAACTTTCACCACAAATGGTTGAAGATTTGGAAATGTTGATGGTTTTAGGCGAGGATAAAGTTCCACATGGCAGCTAAAAGATTAGCATTTGCTTTTTGTGCACTCGGATTTTTACAAACCAGTTTTGCAGGTTTTGAACGTTTTTGGATTTTTTCTAAAGATGCGGACACTCAAGTCACAGAAACATGGGAAACGCTATCAGATGCTGAACAACGGGCACTTATTCAACGTTACCAATCATTAAAGGAATTGCCTGAAGCACAGGGTTCAGCTTTGCATCAGCGTATGGATTGGTTTACCCAACTTCCCGAACAAGAAAAGCAAAAAATGCGTGAGACTTGGCAAAAAATGAGTAGCCAAGAACGTAAAGACTTAGGTCGACGCATGCAAAAAGCAACGCATGAAGAAAGACCTGCTATTCGAGATGAATACATTAATAAATATTTACAACCTCAATCTATAAGCCATTAAATTTATATAATGACGATCAAAACGATGGTCATTATCTTTAGATTTAACTTTGCTCAAGCATACGACTTGTTGATAAAAGGCTCGAATTTCACCTCTAATCAACAATCAGTTACTTTTTTTAAATTTATATTTCCAATAGAAATCCAAAGAAACAACGTACTTTGCACCCAATATTGATTGGATACAAACACCTATATATTTTTAAAATTTTGATTATTACTTAGATTCTCATAAAAAATGCCTCATTCAATGAGGCATTTTAACTTTACTGTTTTTTTCTTCGCGCTCTATATAAGCCAAGCCCCATTAAACCTAAAATACTATAGACACCAAGACTACCTCCACCAGAAGCGGTAGAACTGGTATTTTTTGCGGTATTCTTCAAATAAATTGTTGCTTGGTTTGAAATTAAGCCTTCTGCATCATAAATATTATACTTCAGCTCATAATCAAATGGACTAAAATTGTTCTTTGCTTGCATATGCAACTGACCACCATAACAGGTAAAACGGATGTCATTACCAGGACAGGGGCCAGTATGGTCGGCAGTCACAATTAAACCCGCAGGAATGGTTTCAAGTCGGATTGGCAACTCAACACCAGCTGCATTTTTATAAAATGCACCTTTATAAGAGGCATTTAACTTTGCTGTAGGTCCATCACCATCATCGCTGTCATTTTCCAACGGATTAATACTCAATACCGAGTTTGAACTTGGGGTAATTGAGTATTCATCTGACTTGGCAATTGGTGCAATATTCTTAAACTGTGCTTTTAAAACACCTGTCGATTCTAAACCTGCATCTTGTATAGACTGAATCGTATAGGAACAATAAGAAGGGCCTGTTAAATCTGCCAATTTACCATCTGTGCGATAAAGCATAATGCGCTTCAAATCACTATTCCAAACACACTTAAAGTTTGGATCTGGATCACCCACAAACTCAGCAGCCACACCATCTTTCTGAACCAACGCACCGCGTTCTTGCGTGATAATATTATAATTATCAATATTTAATGCTTTCGGTTGCATCGCACCATTACTATTTGGCACTTCTTCATCATTCGGCAATGCCAATGCAAATGGATCGACATAAATCGCCCGGTATTGTTGATTTTCAGTGGTATATTTCAATAAGTCTTCAAATATTTTTAAGTCTTCTGTATCTTGAATTAAGCGATCCTTACGATTCGGGTCTTTAATATCTGCTTTAATTGTATCAATTACGTTTTTATAGTCAGCAATTCGTTCTGTATATGAATCATTAAATAAATTGGTAATATCTGCCGCAGTTAAACGCATCAGTTCAACCGAACCAATATCACAAGTATTTTTCATGGTTGGATTCAGCATCAGCGTACCCTCAGTAATTCGCTTTATACCTCGTTGATCCGTTGTTTTATTACACTCACCCTTGTTTATATTGACTAAATCAAATTCATTTTGATTGTTTTTTGGATAGTACAAAGGTAGAAATAGGTTATATTCTGATGCTTCTTGATAAGGTGACAAGACAGTGAATATATTCGTAGCACCTAAATTTAAATTGCTATTAGAATCATTCGTTCCAGCATTTGAAGCCGTCGGTAAATCACACACACCCTCTGAGCTAAAGGCATTTTGACTCGCAGTAATCTTCCGTTTTGTATCTGTTAAATCACCATTATTCAAGGCATAACGACAAGATTTACCCTTATTAAATGCTAAAAGGTTAAACCTTAAGTTAATTGCACCATTATCATCATAATAAAAAGTACTATAAGCATCATTTTCCACAATCGTATTGCTTTCTGCAGTGAATTCATAATTCGAATTCAAGCGATGATTATCACCTACTGCCCGAATAATACTGCCCTTTGCACTGTCAACTTGGTTCTTTGCAATTGTGCTTGCAATGATGTTTAAATTTGGATTACCACACAGCTCAATCATACTGAGACTACTTGCTGATCGATTTTTCACAATACTGCTGTTACTAATATTAATAGCAGCTTGTGTATCTTTTAGATTAGCCTCACAGTCCATAGCCAAAACACTACCTTGTTTGGCTTTATTGCCCTGTATAAGCACTTGAGATAGATTAATTTCCTTGCCTCCATTATGCGCAACAAAATAAATGGCTCCGCCTTCTTGCGTGGATTCAGAATTTAGAATTGTACTATTCACCATATCTAATGATGCACCAACAAAGAGTGCACCACCAAATTTTTCAGAATAACCATTTTTTAAGATCAGGTTAGTCAAATTAAGATTTGCCTTGGTAGCTGAGGTATTAAAAATACGCGAAGTATTATTTGCATTAATACTGGTTTTTAACGCTTTAAGGGCTGGATAGCTATGTGTCAAAGCATTTTTAGTTGCATAATCTGCTGGCGATTTACCATAAATAAAAACGTCCGATTCTGGCTTTAACTCACTTTCTAAAATATATTCACCCGCTTCAAGCTGAATGATATCCTTTTGACCATTGTTCGTATTACCCGCATTACACCCGCCATGTGATTTATTATCTTTGGCTGTTTGTATAGCCTCTCTCAATGAGCAATTATTTAAATTATCACCATTTTCATCGACAAAAGTATTGACATAAATTGTGCTATCTTCTGCTGCCATTAATGACATTCCAGCCAACACCATGCTACAGAGAAATCCTTTTTTATAGTTTTTCATCGATCATCCTTGCTTATTTTTATATCGGCGCAGTCCAACAAGACCTAATATTGTAAATAGACTGAAGAATCCAAATGACCCACCTGATGTACTTACTTTGCTGCTTTCCATATCATTTTTGGGTTGCTGTACAATTTGTACATTAATCTCAAGGTATGGATTAGTTTTATGAAAACGAGTGGTTGAGGTCACTAAACGAATTTTAAAAATATCTGCGCCCGCCCACGAACCTTGTGGGGTATAGACTAAATTTCCTGCTTCATCAATGGTGAGTTTACCTTTTGATGGGGTCTTGACCTGTATCACTTGCATACAGCCAGCCTGCCATGACTCACCTAATGCTTTTTCATCTAATTTATCTTTTAGTGCTTCACATTCTTCTTTCGGAATTAAATCACTATCTCCGAGTTTGTCGGCAATATTTATTTTGGCAACGCCACCAAGAATTAAATCCTGACCAACAAGACTCGTATTCGGTACAATAATTTCGATTGCCCCACGATCACAAGTATGCTGATCGTCATCTCGGATATTGTCACGTTGATCAGATGTTGCACAAGTCACGATTTTTGCTGTTGAATCAAGCTGTAATTTACCTTTGTTAACAATTAAGCTTTCAAATAAGGTTTTATAACTCATCAATATTCGGGGTCGGAAATATCCTAAAAAAGCACTATCCGATTGAACATAAGGACACAACAGCGCATTTGGATCTTCAGTTAAAGTCTTACATTTACCTTCTAAATCATTGCCAGCAATAAGCTCCGTCCCTTGCCAAATATCATTTGGATAGTTGCTATCACCAGAGTTACAGCTATCTGTGACAAGATTATTTTGTATAAAACTATTATCCCCAGCCTTAAAATCACAATTGTTATCTTCTGTCATTGGATATGGATTTCCTAAGACAATGCTGTTAGCAAGATATGCTTTTTTTAAGGGAGCATTAAATTGCAGGCCTGCCGAGTTCCCAATAACCGTTAAATTATTTAAACCAATGCCATCACGGACATTAATGATAAAACCTTTATTTTTATAAAAAGTACTATTGATGACACCATAAGTCATTAATGGGAAAGCAGCAATTGCAGCATCATCTAAAGATGCAGCAGAATATATATTTGCCCCTCTTACTACTGTCGTCTCATTTTCACGAAAAACTGAATTTGATATTCTAAATTGTGGAACCTGACTATAAAGAATAGCCCCTTCAGCTGCTGTGTTCTTTTCAAATAAACTGTACTTAATATTTACAAAACTGCGTTCTTTAGCATCTTGCCCCACAGGCACAGCAAAGTTATAAATCGCCCCACCTTGTCTTGCGCTACCACCCGATAATTTTACATATTCTAAAGTCAGAAATTCATTGTTATAAATCAAGCCACCTTGGTCGGCACATACCGACTGATTACATCCTTGAAGTGTCAATTCAGTCATTTTTACCTTGAAGACTTCTTTTTTTGTATCATCGATAACGAAAATATTGTCCTTACCCAACATTTTTATCATGGCATTATTAATGCCAGCAGCAGGCTTATCAAAACCTGTTGTATCGTTATAAAGTGTCCTTAAATTGAGCTGTGCTGAAATTTTAATGTGTGTGTTTAATTTATAGGTTAATTTACTCTCTAATAATATGCTGGAGTCCGTGTCTTTTATACGCCCCACGCAGCCCTGATAACCACTATCCACAAAGTCTTTATTGACATATTCAATGGCTTCACGAAGAGAACACTCCGTGTCATCTTTAGAAACATCCTCAATTGTAGTAACTTTAATTTCGCCGCTATAAGCATGTCCTGCAACGCATAACATGCCTATGCCTATGCTCCGTTTGAGCATATCTTTCTCCTTGTGTTCTTTTATATATTTTTATTCTTTAGCTGCAAATTCCCTGCAACATCGAACTATTTTGCTGTACTTTGTCACAGCTTTAATAATTTCTCAAGATTTTTTATTGTTTACCGATATTCATCAATTAAGGCATAAATTTGTCTTAAATTGGCATGACTAATTTTAATTTTTTCGCCTTTGAGCAACTGAATCAATTGCTCTAATGTTTGTAATAAAACAGACGTTTGATGCGGTCCTTGCATGAGCAAATAGTCTATCACTTGTTGATCAATATGAATTCCACGACGTGTTAATACCGATGTCACGAGCGCATAGCGATCTGCATATAAACTGCCCGTTGGCACTTTCACACTGACTGCTTGGGTTAAACGTGATTGTAAATCTGGAAGTTCCAGTTTTAATTCTATGGGTGCTATACGGGAAGAGAAAACCAGCTGCCCTCCACCCTCATTATTATAATTAATTAAATGAAAAACTGCTTTTTGCCAATGTGGAACGCCACTAATCGCTTCAATGTCATCCAATGCAACAAGGTCATAGCGGTCTAAGGATGTGATCGCTTCAGTTGGTGCATCAAGCAATTCAAGTAATGAAACTTGAATTGCAGATTTACCAACATCTAAATAAGAATCACAAATGGCAGAAAGTAAGTGGCTCTTACCCGAACCTGCGCCACCATACACATAAAAACGATTCATCAAACCTGCATGTAGCTGTCGAACTGCATCAATAACATGCCCCCAACTTGGACCCGAAAAATCACTGATTCGAGCATCGAGTTGAGGTTCTATATCTAGCTGCAGTTGACGCATATATGTGTTTTGACCTTAGGGTTCTTTATTGTCTAATGGTTCAATCTTACTCGATTTTTCAGCACCTTGCTGATTTTTTAGTGCCTCAGATTGAATTTCAATATCTAGCTCTATTTGTCCAGTTTGCATACTCATTGCACCTGATGAAGAACGCTGTATAACCACAGCGGATAAGTCATACAATCGGCTTTTTTCATACGACTCACGTGCATGTCTAAGTAAAACCACAATCACAGCTGCAACAGGTAAGGCAATCAACATACCCAGGAAACCTGCAAGTTGTGCCCCTGCTAACACTGCAAAAACCACGGCAACGGGTGATAAACCAATTTTATCGCCCAACAGGAAAGGTTGAAGAATATAACCTTCAATGGCTTGTCCAATCATAAAGACAATAATAACCAGTGCCAAATGTGTCCAATCAATTCCGAACTGAAAAAGCGTTGCAATCACTGCGGCAATAATACCCACGCCAAAGCCTAGATAAGGAATAATACTGGCCAAGCCTGCAACCATCCCAATAATCAAGCCAACTTCTAAACCAATCAGTTGTAAACCAACAGCATAAACCACACCTAACAGGAACATCACTAAAAATTGCCCCTTCACAAATGCGCCCAGTACATTATGACATTCGCCCACAATACCTAAGGTGATTTTTTCATAATGACGAGGAATCAGGCGACGTAAACTATCCAGCATACGATCCCAATCCAGCAAGAAATAAAAGGCAATAATCGGAATTAAAACAACAACACCGCCAATTTGAATAAAGTTTAAGCCCGATTGTGCAACACGCAACACCACACTCTGAATACTATCGGCACTATAATTGGTCTGAATATATTCCATAACAACTTTGGAGATCTGTTCAGTATCAATTTCCATTGCTTCAACATTAAAAGTCTGCGATACCCACGGTAAAAAGGTGTAATTCAACCAATGAATACCTGCGGGAATACTGTCTCGTGCATAGATTAGCTGTTGCCAAACCAATGGAACAACATACCAAATTGCCAAAGTAACAATCACACCAATACCGATAAAAACAATGCCAATAGATAACCAGCGCGGCAAACCTATTCTATGAAGTTTATCCACCAATGGACTAAATAAATAAGCAACTAAAAATGCGGCTATAAAAGGCAGTACCACAGGCTTAAGCAAATACAAAACCCAGAGGATGAGTGCAATCCCTGAGAGTATAAAAATACGACGTAAGGTGCGATCAACCATAGATTCGAGCCTTTTTTAGGTTTATTCGTTATAGAAAGTAAAATATTTGAATAAAGATAGCATTTTGGTGCATAAATAACATAAGAGTTTCGTATATTCGGGTATAATCGCGGCGCGAATGCGGAGACTTCAATATGAGCAACTCAACTTCCCCAAACACTGGTTTAAGCTATAAAGATGCGGGTGTCGACATTGAAGCGGGAGACGCACTAGTCGACCGAATCAAATCAGTCGCTAAGCGCACTGCACGTCCTGAAGTGATGGGCGGATTAGGCGGCTTCGGCGCTCTTTGTAAAATCCCTAAAGGTTATGAAGAACCTGTTCTCGTATCTGGCACAGATGGTGTTGGTACAAAATTACGTTTAGCACTCAATTTGAACCGTCATGACACTATTGGTCAAGACTTGGTTGCAATGTGTGTAAACGACCTTCTGGTCTGTGGTGCTGAACCATTATTCTTCCTTGACTACTATGCGACGGGTCACTTAAATGTCGATGTTGCTGCCAATGTAGTAACAGGTATTGGCGCTGGTTGTGAACTTGCAGGCTGTGCATTGGTTGGCGGTGAAACTGCTGAAATGCCGGGTATGTATGAAGGTGAAGATTATGACCTTGCAGGTTTCTGCGTAGGCGTAGTTGAGCAAAGCAAAATTATTGATGGCAGCAAAGTAAAATCTGGTGATGTATTGATTGGTGTCGCGTCAAGCGGTGCACACTCAAACGGTTACTCTTTACTGCGTAAAATTTTAGATGTGAAAAACGTCGATTTAAACCAAATCGTAGATGGTCGCTCACTTGCAGATGTGGCAATGGAACCGACACGTATTTACGTTAAATCATTACTTCAACTGTGCAAAGAAGTTGATGTTCATGCAATGGCACACATTACAGGTGGTGGTTTACCGGGTAACTTACCTCGTGTACTTCCAAATGGCGCGCAGGCTATTGTTAATGAATCTTCATGGGAATGGCCAGAACTGTTCAAACTTCTTCAACGTGAAGGCGGTGTTGAACAGCACGAAATGTATCGCACATTTAACTGTGGCGTAGGTATGGTAATTGCAGTTGATGCAGCAGATGCTGATAAAACGGTTGAATTATTGACCAGCCTTGGCGAAAAAGCATGGAATATGGGTCACATTGTCGACAATGCTGAATCTGTTGCCGGTGCTGATGAAAAGATTCGCGTAATCTTTGCATGATGTGTTTCGCATGATCAAAATTGCGGTTCTTGTTTCAGGCAGTGGAAGTAACTTACAAGCGTTGATTGATGCCAATCTATCAGGGCAAATTGTCGGGGTCATTTCCAACAAGCCTGAAGCCTATGCTTTAGAACGTGCTCAAAAAGCAGGTATTGCCACTGCGGTAATTGAACATAAACAATATCCCAACCGTGAAGCATTTGATGATGTGATGCATCAACAATTGCTCGCTTGGGATGTTGATTTAGTGGTTCTGGCCGGCTTTATGCGTATTTTAAGTGCTCAATTTGTGCAAGCATGGGAAGGGAAAATGGTCAATATCCACCCTTCTCTATTGCCCAACTACAAAGGTATGCATACGCACAAACGCGTACTGAATACGGGCGATGTCTTCCATGGTTGTACTGTTCACTATGTAACGGCAGAACTGGATGCAGGTCAAGCTTTAGCGCAAGGTGTGCTGAAAGTGAATGTGCATGATAATGCCGATTCACTGGCAAGCCGAGTACATGTGCTTGAACATGTCATTTACCCGCAAGTGGTGGAATGGATTTGTACAGGTGCAATTCAGCATACTGAAAAGGCTGTGTTGTATCGTGGTCAAGTTATGCTTGAACCTGTGCAATTTGCCAAGTTCTAACAAATTTAAAGATTAAAAAAACGCATCCTCGGATGCGTTTTTTTATTGATATTAATATGCATATAGCAATTATTTGGCTTGTTGCCGAATCAACTGCTTAATCAATTTTACAACTTCAACGGGATGCTCCAATGGGAACATATGACTACCTGCGGTAATGCTAAAAGGCACCCCAAATTTCTTTTGTACCATCTGTGGAAAACGACGCGGTAAAAATGGACTTTGTTCTGCAACCAGCATATGGATTGGCAGATGAATTTTTTTCTGAGGTAACCACCACAATGATGGATTGGTTCTAAAAACCTTCACTTCATCCATTTTTGGAATGGTAAGCTCAACCCCACCACGAACTTTGTCTTCGATTAAAGCATAGTCGATATAGGCTTGAAAACAGTCGGCATCAAAGTCTTTATAAAAACCTTTCGGGCGCAGCAATTCCGCTGCTTGTTCACGACTATCCCAATGATCACGACGACGCAATGACAATGCCGCAGGTGACATCCGATCCACCGCTTTGAGCTTCAACAGTTTAGCAACATGCAATGCAAAACCGTCTTTACCCATAATCATCGGTGGATCAAGCATAATCACTTGTGAAAATAGCTCAGGACGCTTTAAAGCTGCCTGAAAGGTCAGCACTGAACCCAAAGAGTGACCTAAACCAATGACAGGTCTACCCTTCGCTTGACGGACAATACTGTCAATCACTTGGTTGGTTAAGCTCTCCCAATGATTATCAATGGGATAACGCTTATCTGTTCCAAGCAATGGCACATAAATAACCTCATATTCATCTCCCAGTAAATCAAATAGCTTTTGATAAACCTGAGATGGCACGCCATTGGCGTGCGCAAAATGAATTAGTGGCTTCATTGTAATTTTGTCGTTTGTTCAGATTGGACTTGCTGTGAAAGTGAGCTAGCAAAACCCTGACCAATCGAACTTCCCATGCGCCCAAGTACCGAATCAAAAGGACTATATTCAATGGTATAATTCACAGCTTTATCAATTTTAAGTTCACGTTTCAGCGTATTTAAACTACCTGTACGATCTGCAATACCCAACTTCACTGCTTGATCACCTGTCCAAAACAAGCCTGAGAAGATTGCTGGATCTTGTGATTTCAACTTATTACCGCGACCTTGTTTAACTGCATTGATAAAATGATCATGCACATTATCCAGTACGCCTTGTACATGTGCTTTTTGTGCGCCATCTACAGGCTGGGTCATTGAAAGTAATGCCTTGTTCTCACCAGAAGTCATGGTACGGTCTTCAACGCCTAGTTTTTGCATTAAGCCGGTCACACCGTAGTTCGGCATAATCACACCAATCGATCCAACAAGACTGGATGGATTAACAATAATTTCATCCGCAGCAGATGCAATGTAATACGCCCCTGAAGCACCTGTATCACCAATCACGGCATACAGCTTTTTACCAGTATGGGCCTTTTTCAAATATTGAATTTCTTGCCAGATTTCATCAGACTGTACTGGTGAACCACCTGGTGAGTTAATATTTAAAACCACCGCTTGACTTTGTTTACTTTCAAAAGCTTTCTTTAATGCTTTTACCGTATCTGCACTATTCACGCTTTGTTTATCTGCAGCAATTGTTCCAATAATATCAACCACCGCAATATGCGCAGTTGTGGTGGCTGTAGGATCTGTGGTTGATGTGCTACAACTTTTCCCCATTAACACTAAAACAAAAAGGATATAAGCAAAAGTGAGACATTTAAAGAAGATTCCCCAACGACGTGCACGGCGCTGTTCTTCTACCGATGCTAAAACGGCTTTTTCTAAAATATGCCATTCTTTGCCAGTTATATTTTGCGTATTATGTTGTGTATTCTGAATGTCATTTTCTGGTTTTGGCGGCCAATCGGACATGGAAAATAATCCAATGATGAGTTAAATTGAACTCATTATATACACTGAATCATAGAAATCTGCCTAAACAATATATTTTCCCCTATAATATTTTTCTTTTTGACCCTTTTTCTACATTGACGATAGGCAATGACTGACCATACTTCACCGAATACGACGTATCATTTACTTAAATTTATAAGTAGACAACCCATTCAAATTTCTAGATTTATTGCTCGAAGTTTAGCAGGTCTAGTGAATTTACTCAAAATATCAAAAACGTCAGATACGATTCGTCTTAATCTTCAAATTGCGTTACCTGAATTAACAACTGAACAACATGAGAAGATTATTCCGCAAGCGATTCGTAATGAGCTGACCTCATATTTCGAGTTTTTTAGCATTTGGGGTGCAGATAACCATAAAAATATTGCTCGTATTCATTCCGTTACTGGGGAGCAGCTACTCAAAGATGCTGTAACAGCAGCTGAAGGTTTGGTACTGATTGTGCCGCACTTTGGCACATGGGAAATTATGAATGCCTATCTGGCTCAATTTACCCAAATGACCATTCTCTACAAACCTGTCAAAAATGAATCCGCCAATCAGTTTGTACGTGAAGCGCGAAGTCGTGAGCAAGCGAACCTCGTCCCGACTGATGAGTCGGGTGTCAGACAAATTTTTAAAGCTTTAAAACAAGGCGGTACGACGGTTATTTTGCCAGATCACACGCCTAATTTTGGTGGGGAAATGATTCCTTATTTTGGCATACCTCTCGCGACCAGTAATTTAAGTGCCAAACTGATTCAAAAAACCAAAGCCAAAACTTTATTTTTATATGCGATGCGTAATGATCATCATGGTTTTGATATGCACATTGAACCGATAGATGATCGCATTTACCAAGGCAATCCCAATCAGGGTACGGCTGTTATTTTAGCAGCCATCGAAAATTTAATTCGTCGTTATCCAGAACATTATCACTGGAGTTATAAGCGCTTTAAAGCCAATCCAGCTTTAGATCATATCTATCATTTAAACACAGATGAAGCCCTGAAATTGGTTGAAGACATCCGTCGCCAAGATGCGCAGACTAAAATTATTTAGTGCTTTAACCACTGCTGACGGTCTCGCTCAAATGCGATATACATGATGTTTTGCTGCTTAAAAAAACGAATACTGCCGTGTTCGATGGTGGTCAGTAATGGGATGTTTAATTCTTTTAAACGAGATTCAACAATCACACTCGGATGCCCATAGCGATTATTCCAACCCGCTGAAGCAACTGTTAATTTTGGCTTCAATTGTTTTAGAAAATGATAGGCTGAACTATGTCGACTACCATGATGTCCCAAAACTAAAACATCAACTTTTAAATCAGGATAAGTCTGTAAAATGTGATATTCCGTTTCCCAGCCTGCATCGCCCATCAACAAAAAGTTTTGATAAGGTTGAACATTTTTTACCTGTAAATAAACCACACAAGACATTTCATTTTTTTCAAATTTAGCCTTTGCCAAGTGCTCAGGTTTCGGTGATAAAATCGTAATGTTGACGCGATCGCTCCAATGCCATTGCTGCCCTTGACGACAATAATCAAACTGACTCTTCTTTTCGACGTCTACCTGTTCATTGGAATATACCTTTTTGATGGGGAAATCATGCTTAATCGACTCATATCCACCACGATGATCTTGGTCTAAATGGGTCAAAATTAATTGATTCAATTGCGAAACACCATTCACCGATAAAAATGGCAAAATAATTTGCTTACCTACACTAAACTTACTTTCATCATAATTTCCACCCATATCTATCATTAAAGTCTGTTCTTGATCACGAATAAAAATCGCTTGCCCTTGTCCCACATCTAACACCGTCAATTCAAAATCATTTTTATCCACATCAACCGCAACCAAAGGAATAAAGCACAAAATAGCCCACAATTTTGGCACCACACCACGCGGCAAAAATAGAATCACCAAGCCCAAACATAAGCTGAGTAATGTCCACGTATTCATTGCAATCGGTCTTAATGTCGGTGAAAAAATCCAATCTAACGATTGGATGGAAATGAGTAATCCAGAAATACACAGATCATTAATTTGAAAAACTAACCCGCCCAAAGGTTCAAAAATGAAATAGCACAATGCCGCAATAATATCTAAGGGCACAATCACCAAACCAATCCATGGCATGGCAAACAGATTACTCAAGGGTGTCACCCATGCGATCTGTTTAAAGAACATCAGCATCAGTGGCAACAAAGCCAAAAATATTTTCCACTGCGATTCGATTAAAATTTTCAGCTGGATTTTGATTGCCTGAGTCCGAGTCTTTATTTCTTCCAGATGACTTTGCTGCTGCACCGTTTGGTAAATACGCAGCAACACAAAACACGCGCCATAAGACAACCAAAAAGCAGCCGATAAAATACTAAAAGGATCAAAAATGAGTAAAATTGAAGCACTAAACAGCAAAATACTTAAGGGTTGAATCTTTTGCTTTAAGAGTACAAACGTACTAATCAGTAAACAGGTCAATAATGTTCTGAGTGCTGGAATTTCAAAACCGACAAAAGCACAGTACAACAATACACATAGGCAAAAAGGTAATATCAACAGATATTGCTTGGGGCATTTCAAATAAATTTGCGGACAATAACGGCAAATCAGTTGATGTAAACTCCAACACAGCAGTAAAGCAAAAATCAGAACATGCGGCCCAGATATTGCCAATAAATGACTCATCCCAAAGCGTTGGAACAATTGTTCAGTTTCTGGTTGAAGTAAACTTTGATCGCCTGTCAATAAAGCCAAAATTAGCCCTTTATTGCGTACTGGTTGTTGATCAATAAAATGACGCAGTGCAAGACGTTGTTGCTCTACCCAAAGTTGTATTTGATTCAAAACTGAATGTTGTTGCCTTACATAACGGCCATAACCCAAGGCATGAATATCTTGCTCAGACAGTTTTTGTACGGCCGAAACTTTAAACTCCGACATGATATTTTGCTGAAGATACCACTGCTCTTGGTCAAAAACACCTTGCGTTGCATAGCTATGTGCAGGTCGTATGTTGCCCTGTAGGCGATAGTATTGACCTAGCTCAAGTACAAATTGAGGCTTGGAATCTATTTCATTTTTTAAAAATGCTTGCCATTGCACAACTTCAGCATGCCGATTCAACACCTGAGTTTTTTGTTGTATGGATGGATCGCCCGATTCATTCAAATTTTTGACATAGACAATCACTTCAACCTGTTCTGCCCGCTGTTCCCGAAACTGCAAACGATCACTCAGTTGATGATAGGCATAGCTATAGCCCAGCGTCATGCCAAGACTAAAGCCAATACAGAGCTGTAAACATTTGAAATACAATGAATGGACATGTTTTAACACTGCCCATTTCAACAACAATATGAAGATAAAAAGAACAATACTCGGAATAAGCAACGACTGTAACATTGGGAAGGTTTTTCCCATCGTGGCAATTCCAATGACCCAGCCTACACAGATTAATTGCATCATTATTTTTATAGTTTTTTAATTTTGCGCAATATTAAAGCCCACCGGAGTGAGCTTCAATCATTTTTTTAATTTATCGATCAGTGTCTAATCGTCAATCCAAACCCCATCTTGCATATGCAAAATAGAATCGCCCGCTTGGGCCAATTGTTCATCATGCGTCACAATCAGCATCGCCATATTGAACTCACGACGTAATTCACTGAGCAGTTCAAAAATTTTCACTGCCGTTTTACGATCTAAGTTACCCGTCGGCTCATCGGCTAACATCAGTTCAGGTTTAGTCACCAAGGCACGGGCTAAAGCCACACGCTGACGCTCGCCACCAGATAATTCACCAGGCTTATGCGTCATGCGGTGCGACAACCCTACGCGATTCAGCAAGTATTCGGCTTGTTCTTTAGATTGTTTGTAGTTGGTGCCTGCACGTAGCATCAATGGCATCGCAACATTTTCTAGAGCGCTAAATTCAGGCAAAAGATGGTGAAATTGATAGACAAAACCCAAATGCTGATTACGCAAATAACCACGTTCAGCTTCACCCAAAATATCAAAGCGCTTGTCATTTAAAAAGACTTGTCCTTCTGTTGGACAATCTAAGCCGCCCAACACATGCAACAAGGTACTTTTACCTGAACCACTTGAACCCACAATCGAAACAAACTCCCCTGCTTTGACTTGCAAGGACAAGTTTTTAATCACTTCTACCGTGGTTTTACCATCAGTAAAACTTTTGGAAATGTTTTTGGCTTCGAGGACAATATTACTCATAACGTAAAGCCTCTGCGGGTTGAGTTTTGGCAGCACGGAATGCTGGATAAATTGTCGCAAGGAAGCTTAAAAGTAAAGATAAGCAAACAATGACCACCACATCTTGCCAACGTAAATAAGACGGTAAGTAGTTAATGAAATAGGCATCAAATAAGTTCAAACCAAATGCGGTATTGATCCAACCAATAAAACTACTAATGCTTGAGGCAAAAATAATTCCCAAAATAGCACCTGAGACTGTACCAATCACACCAATGATTGTGCCTTGCACCATAAAAATTCGGGTAATTGTTGAAGGCGAAGCACCCAGTGTACGCAAGATCGCAATGTCTGATTTTTTATCGGTCACCACCATGACCAACGATGACACAATATTAAATGCCGCAACCAAAACAATTAAAAATAGCAGCAAGCTCACCATGGCTTTTTCCATCTGAATGGCACTAAACAAATTACCGTGGGTAAAAGTCCAATTCGATGCATAAAAATTCGAAGGTAAGTCTTTCACAATGTCATCGGCAACTTGTGGTGCAAGGAAAATATCATCTAGTTTTAAACGAACACCTTGAGCACCGTCAGGTAAACGTAACAATGTAGATGCATCATTCAAGGCGATATAGCCCATCATCGAATCCACTTCTGCACCAATACTAAAAATACCGACAATTTTAAAGCGTTTAAAACGTGGCACCACACCTGCTGGTGACGGTGTTGCCTCAGGAAGTACTAAAGTAATATTATCATTCAGCCCCAAACCAAGCGAATCGGTCATTTGTTTACCTAAAACAATGCCAAACTCACCTTTTTTCAAACGGTCTATACTGCCTTCAACCATATGATCTTGGATAATTGAAACTTTCTTTTCATATTCAGGTTCAATGCCTGAAACCATAATTCCAGCCACTTGCCCTTGTGCGGTCAGCATGCCTTGTAACTGGGTAAATGGCGCTACGCCTTTGACATGCTCGTGTTGCTCAATTTTTTTTGCAAGTTCTGGCCAATTTGTTAAAATTTGCGTTGAAGAAACAGTAGCTTGAGGTATCATTCCTAAGACACGGTTTTTCAACTCTCGGTCGAAACCATTCATAACAGATAAGACTGTAATGAGTACAGCCACACCTAAGGTGAGACCGATCATAGAAACCAACGCAATAAAAGAAATAAAGTGGTTACTACGCCGTGCGCGGGTATATCTCAACCCTATATACAGCGAGATTGGTTTAAACATACCATCTAGTCCGAGGAATAATTATGGAAAATTTACAGCATCAAAGTGGCAACATGGAACGACGTGTGATGTCACGTATAGATGCTGCCTTGCGAATTAATTATCAGATTATTTCTGATGATGTCGCATTAAATGACCCTTATGATCCTAACTTTGTGCTGCCACGTTATTTTCTACTACTCGCAGAATTAGATCAATTTGATCATGCCTTAAACTACGAATTAGAACAATTAACTGAAAGAGATCAACAAATTGCTCGAATCTTATCCTTATTCAACCAAAAATTAAACCTTATTACCGGTTCCTTGTACGACACAATTGTACAATCCATGTTACCAGTACCAGAAGATGTTAATTTTTCAGAAACAGGATTCAGCTTTTTTAATGATCGTCTCATTCAAGAAGGAACTTACATTCACGTAACCTTAAGCCATCCAGAAAATTTCTTTCATATTGCTGCAACTGCGCAAGTGGTCTATAGCCGTACAGAAGAAAATGGTAAATCTCGTACAGGAGCCTATTTCATCACCTTACATCCACAGGATCGCGTTAAGCTTGCCGAATGTATCTCTCTAAGCAAAAATAAAGATTAAAAATTTTAAGGGTTAGATTTAATCTTATGGGCGAGTGTTCGACTCGCCTTAAGGTCGCGATAGAAATAAATAAACAAACCAAAGAGCAGAATGAATGCCCCGACAAAAACCATTGCAGACAATGCTTCATGATTGAGCACAGCACCAATCAATAAAGCAATCATCGGGGTCATGACGGTGGTTAACGATAACGTCGTCGCTTGAATATTTTGTACCAATTTAAAATAACAGAACATCGCAATCAGTGATGCCATGACCACGGTATAAATAAGGGCCAATAACGACTTCGCAGTTGGAATATGTGTTGGTGCATATTGCCAAATAAAGGGCACAATACAGATAGCCGCAATGGTCGAGACCAGAATCGAACCTGTTGCTTGAGCCACAGGCTCAATATTTGCATTGACTTTTTTGACCCAGAAAATGGATAACGCATAGGTAAATACGCTCATCAACATTAAGCCAATCCCAATCGGATGGATATGTTGATTTTCACCGCCAAAACAAATGATGGCCAATCCAGCCACCGCGATCACCATACCCAACCACTGTAAACGACTTAAACGCTGTTTAAAGCCAAAATATCCAATCAGACCTGCCATTATTGGGGCGAGACCAAACATCAAAGCAATAATCCCAGAACTTAAATAACTGGTCGCAATATAGGTAAAAATCTGAGACCCCATTAAGCTAAATGAACCCGCCAAATAGCTATGCCAAGATATTTGATCTGTTGGAAATTTAACTTTCAGTATCAACAACAACATAATAGCCAACGGTAAAGCGATAAAAAACCGCAGCACCAAAGCCCAGAATAAATGCAGATCAGAGACGCTCCACACTATTGCCAATGGCGTTGTGGCCCAAATAAACACCAACAAAGCATAAGTTGACACGATATTGGCTTGAGAAGGCATAATGGACTCGGCTTAAAGTGCAGTTTTACGTTTCTGTTTTTGGATCGTTTGATCGAGTGAACTGGAAAATTCACGTTTATCACGTTCAGAAATTGGTGGTGGCCCCCCCGTGTTTACACCTGCCCCGCGTAAAGAATCCATAAAATCACGTAAATGCAGACGGGCTTTTACATTGGCTGTGGTATACACCTCACCGCGTGGATGAATCGCAATTCCGCCCTTTTCAATCACCTGTGCCGCTAAAGGAATGTCTTGTGTCATCACAATATCATGCTCTTTCATGCGTTCGATGATTTCTTTATCTGCGGCATCCGCCCCACTCATCACTTGAATGGAGTTAATCCGTACTGAAGGGGTAATCCCGACATTTTGGTTGGCCACAAAAGTAACTTCTAATTGATAGCGATCTGAAGCACGAAGAATGACTTCACGTAGAATTTTAGGCAATGCATCGGCATCGACCCAAAGTTTAAATGGCAGCACAAAGCATCCATAACAAGAATAAGACGAACACTTAGTTTAACAAATTCCATATGACAAGATGATGGATAAATCCACTTAATCCATTCGGCTCTTTTAGCTCAATTTAGCGAAATAACATTTTTTAGTGCCAAACGATTGCCGCCTAAGTAAGGTTAATTCAAGGTATTTCCTCTATTTCACTTACTTTGATGGTTAAATTTAGTCTGGGTGACTTGAAATTTTAAAATAACCCTCGATTTAATATACAAATACAACCCAACATCAATTGTGAATATGAAAAATCAAAATAGACCAGAAATTATCACCATTGAAGATCAGAACTTTGGCAGCCATGTCGAACATTGGAATTTACTCACAGATAATCCATGTACAGATGTGCCTAAGTGGCTTGGCTTAGCACTAGATGCACCTGTGATGCCGATGGGTTTGTGTAAAGAAGAATCGGACATGGATGAAGCCACATGGCTAATTCAAGGACCAAACAAAGCCGCTGTAAAAATCACTCAAGTAATTGCGGTTGAAAACAACAAACCTCAATGTGTTAAAACAGCATTTCCAAGTTTTGAAAGTCCATATAAAGTGAATGTCACGATTGAGCGTATTATCACGTGTAAATCAAATACACAGGCCGTCTTACAGCTTAATTTGGGTGCAAATACCGTAGTTTATGCTTTTGATAGCTTATATAGCGTTAATCATGAGCAGTATGAAAAAGATCAAAACTATCTTGCTCAATTCAATGCTTGGGCTTATGAACTTGAAGCTGTTTCAAACCATGAACAATTGGTGGTTGATGATCCTGCTTCGATTAAACACCACCGTGCTTTAAACGATATTTTAGCTGCCAATAACGGGATTGCCCCAGCCAATTTGCAAGAACAAATTGACGCTTGGGAACCCAAATCGGACGATGATAAAGAACCTGTAACCGTCGATTTTTCAAAAATGGTGGCTTATCTTTATGGCGAAAAAATGGGGCAAGAAGATGAAGCTTGGTTCCAAGGCAACATTGTTGGTAAAACTGCAATGCGCTTTATGGAGCAAGAATATACGCTTTATGACGTTGCCCTAATTCACGATGAAGACCAAGAAGCAACATTGATTCGTATTGCAAGCAAAGATGCAGCGTACAAAGACTTTCAGATTGGTCAATTCATTCGTGGCAACTTATGGATTCAAGTCAATATTCACGCTAAAAAACAATAATCTATAAAAGCAGCTCAATTATGATAATCAACACTCATATTTAGCTGCTTTTTCTATCCATTTCACTTATTTGGGTGAGCATTAAAACTTCAATTTATCCACAAGACTGGATAACACTTAAAGGTTTTAATCTAGTACTTTATTTAATCAATTTTTTATGCTAAAAATACAAACGAGCAATAGGAATTAACGATAAATAAATCGGAATAGAATTTCCCATGAAAATCTTACAAGAAGAAAATATACAACACGTTGAGCATCAACTCAGCACACGTTTCCAGTTAGACTCAATTTCATGTCTATTTTTTATATTAGGCATGTTTATGTCTGCCTATCTTTTACATCACTTTATTCTCTGACCTTATTTTACTAGACTTATTTCACCAAACTCATTTCAATAAATAGCAAAAAGCCCATCATTTGATGGGCTTTTTAGTGTCAGGGATTAACCATTGCGTTTTGCAAAATCATCCATAAAGTTAACCAATGCTTGCACGCCTTCTAAAGGCACCGCATTATAAATACTGGCACGCATACCACCAACTGAACGATGACCTGCCAAGTTAAGCAAATGGTTTGCTTCTGCTTCTTTCAAGAACAATTTCTCTAAATCAGCATTTGCCAAAGTAAACGGCACATTCATAATTGAACGGTTTGGAACAGCAATTGGGTTGGCATAGAAATCGCTTGCATCAATATAGCCATAAAGTAAGTTTGCTTTTGCAAGGTTGACTTTATGCATGGCATCAACACCGCCATTTTCTAGTAACCACTCAAAGACTAGACCTGATAAGTACCAAGCATAAGTCGATGGTGTATTGACCATTGAATCATTCTTCGCTTGTGCAGAATATTTCAAAATACTTGGAATTTCAGGTTTCGCTTGATCAAGTAAGTCTTCACGAATAATGACTAAAGTTAAACCAGCAGGCCCAATATTTTTTTGAGCACCCGCATAAATTAAACCAAATTTAGATACGTCAAGCGGTGCTGAAAGAATGCTTGAAGATAAATCTGACACTAAAGGTGCATTCACCTCTGGAATACCTGCAAATTGCAAACCACCGATGGTTTCATTATCTGCATAATGCACATAAGCGGCATTATCAGATAGATTCCACTGGCTTTGATCAGTAATTGCTAATTTACCATTAATGGTGGTGCCCGCTTCCACGACATTGATGTCGCCATAGCGTTTTGCTTCTTTTAGCGCTTTTTCAGACCAAATACCCGTATGGATATAATCTGCTTTATTATTTTTACCCAACAAGTTTAAAGGAATTGCAGAGAATTGAAGTGAAGCACCGCCTTGTAAGAACAATACTTTGTAGTTCTCCGGAATGTTCATCAATTTGCGCAAATCAGCTTCTGCTTTTTCTGCAACAGCAACATAGTCATCACTACGATGACTCATTTCCATGATCGAAAGACCTTTGCCATGCCAATCGAGCATTTCAGCTTGAGCTTTTTCTAAAACGGCAGTAGGTAAGGCAGCAGGACCAGCACAGAAATTGTACGCGCGCATGATTTTTCCTTTCAAAGTGAAACACAATAAAATGATGGCATTTAACCACATATAGCCTGTGCTTGCAGTAAATTATCCTGAAAATATTTCAATGCTGTCGGACATTTAAAGTCAAAAATTCAATAAAGATCTGACCGCTTAACAGGTTTAATAATTTCAATGAACGGCTCGCCAGCAAGTAAATAACTCACTATGCGTAAAATTAAAGCAGGAATAACCACAATTGCATGAATTAAAATTGCCGCACTTAAATACACCGCAAATTCAATCCAACGCAGCCAATGCAAAAAAACCTTCGATTTATGTGCAAGTTTAAATTGCACTAGCTCGCGTATCGTGATCTCGTCAGCATGCGAATCTAACCATATTCGGGTTGTTAAATCGTAGTTATTTGAACTTTTTAAACCCAACTTATATGCTTGTAACATGCGTTTAGGCTCTAAAAAAAATCCTGTAGACAGTGCTATTAAATTCATGATGCCCAATATAGGGTGGCTAAACATTGATCCTGTTCCAAGCTCCCATGCACTGACTTCCCCTTCACCAATACGCCCTACGGTATAACCTGTTAAGATATGATGAATATCATGGTATTTTAAATACTTATGACGTACACCGATGTTTGGCATAGGGACAATTAAACAACCGGTATACACGCCTACGGTTAAAGGCTCACGATCACCAACAATTGGCCCAAAACCATTCTTCTGATAAAAAAGATCGATGGCTTGATTGAGCGTACATTCATCTGGAAATTTATTCGGCTGTTTAACTTGTAAATCCATCTTATATTTATTTAAATGTATGAGATTAGCTACAATATAATCGATAAATTTATGTTTTTCACGCTTGGCTCATCTCGTACAAGACAGTCACTGATATCAAAACACATCATTAAATGATGCTTTATAATTAAAATTACGATGTGGAGAGTCTATTCGATGTTACAGCGTTCACCGCCCTTTTTAGGTTTTAAGCGAGATATCTTGATTAAAAAACCTCTTGTACAAATTTTAATTTTTTCGTCTTCCATCTTATCAAGTTCAATCAGTCTTGCTCAAAGCATCAGTTATGCACAAGCGGAACAATCTGTACTAACCGATTCATATAGCACACAAGCCAATCAAGCCTTACAACAGGCAGCAAAATTAGAAGCAGAAGCAGTCAAAGGTTTAGGTCTACCGCGTGTCGACTTAAATGTCAGGGCTTATGCCTTTCATAATGAAGTCGATATTCCTTTAAATTCATTTAAAAACAATTTAGAACAAACCCTGTCTCAAGGGATTAATGACCGTATTAATCAAGAAAACCTGCCACCTAATATTTCTGATCCTTTAAAAGAAGGTGTTAATCAAGCCATTCATAGTGGTGTTGGTCTATTTCCAGATTCTGCCAATGTGATTTTAGAAGATCAAGTTGTGCGTCCAACGGTGTCAATACTGATGCCTTTATATACGGGTGGTTTAACTTCTAGCGCCAAAGAAGTGGCGAATATTAAGGCTGAACGTAGTCAACTCAGCAGTAAACAACAACAAGATGTACAACGCTTTGAACTGATTCAAGCCTATTTTAATGTGCAACTGCAAAAGCAATTATTGGGTTCAAGCCATTCCAATTTGAATGCCATGCAAACACACTATAGCAATGCTCTCAAACTGGAAAATCAGGGCTTTATTAGCAAAGGTCAACGGATGCAATTTGAAGTGGCAAAAAATAATGCGCAACGTCTGGAGCAAAATACTGAAGCCAATCTCAGATCGAGCTTATTTCAACTGAATAATCTTTTACAAAGCAGCCAAATTACTGAACTCAGCACACCGTTATTTGTCAATTCTACGCAAAGCCAATCTTTGAATGGATTACTTAAAACCTATCAAGATCAATCCTCTCTCATTCGTAAAATGCAAATGGATACGCAACTGGCCAATGCCAATGTAAAAGTGCAAAATGCGGCAAAAAAACCCAATCTTTTTGCCTTTGGCGAATACAGTCTAGATGACAAGCAAAACTGGATTGTCGGTGTGGTCGCTCGCTATAATTTATTTTCAGGGGTCGATAAAAACAAAAATATTCAGGCCGCGGAATTACAACGCTATGCCTCTGAATTAATAACAGAACGTACCAAACAGGAAATTGAGAATATTATTTACAAGTCCTATAGTGAAGTGACGACGGCACAACAAAGTCATCAACTTTTACAACAAAATATGCAAGCAGCGCAAGAAAATTTACGTATTCAAACCCTGTCTTTTAAAGAGGATATGGGCACAGCTACACAAGTGATTGATGCGCAAAATGCTCTAAATAGTTTAAAAAGTGAAATGGCACTGAATGCTTATAAATATGTCATGTCATTGGCAACATTATTGCAAAGTCACGGCTCGATTGACCAATTTCAAAGTTATATCAATCAAACTCAAACTTACCACCTTCGTTAATTTTTGATGGGGAATAAAATGAATCAAGATCAAAGCAAGTCTGATCAAGATGTAGAAAACACCTCATCGGAAGGAAACTCTACAGCGACATCAACGCAAAATAGCAAAACAGACAAGCAAGAAATACCTGTTGAACAACAAACAGATGCAGAAACGGAAGCCAAAAATCAGCAGAAGGCTCAAACCCAAACAGCAACAGATTCAAACAGCGAACCGAAAAAATCAGCAGCTATAAAGGCAATTGGTTTAATGCTGCTGATTTTACTTTTAGGTTTCATTGCGTTTGGTTTATGGAAAAGCTATCAACCCAAAGAAATTGAATTACAAGGGCGAGTTGAAGCCGACACGATTCATGTCAGTACTAAAGTGCCCAGTCGTATTGAAGAAATTTATGTGCATGATGGACAAAAGGTCAGCAAAGATCAGGAATTGGTTCGTTTATTTAGCCCTGAAGTAGATGCAAAAAAACAGCAAGCCTTAGCTGCTTTACAGTCGGCTTTGGCACTGCAATCGACGGCTGAACGAGGCTCGCAACAAGAAAATATCGATAGCTTATATGCCAATTGGCAAAGTTTAAAGGCACAGGAAGCATTAGCCAAAACCACTTATCAACGTGGTGCAAATCTGTTTAAAGAAGGTGTGATTTCCCGCCAACGACGCGATGAAATGCAGGCCGCGGCCTTATCTGCAAGTCAACTCACTGAAGCTGCGTATCAACAATATGCACGTGCCAAACGTGGCAGCACACCACAACAACTATCTTCCGCCGATGCGCAAGTTCAAATTGCTCAGGCAGCGGTAGCCGAAGCCAATGCTTTAGCAGCGGAAACCAAACTGCGCTCTCCTATCGACGGCACAGTCTCCAAAACCTACGGCAAAGTCTCGGAACTGGTGGCTATGGGGGTGCCTGTAGTCAGTATTATTCAAGATGATGATTTATGGGTAAGCGTAAATGTACGTGAAGACTTATATGCACAAATTTATAAAGCCAAAAGCATGGATGGTTTTATTCCTGCGCTGAACCAAACAGCAACTTTTAAAATTAAAACGATTGATGCTGAAGGTGAATTTGCCACCATTAAAACCACGCGCCAGACAGGAGGCTATGACATTCGCAGCTTTAAAATTCATTTGGCACCTGTGCATCCAATCACAGATTTAAAAGTCGGTATGAGCGTTCTGTTTAAAATTAAAGAGACTCAATAATGTGGTCGGGCATGCTGCGCGAACTGCGCTATTTACTGACACATAAATGGGACTTGTGCTTAGTCACACTTACCCCTTTATTTATTATTGTGTTGTTTTCCAGCATGTTCTATCAGGGCAAGCCTGAACATTTGCCAATTGCCATTATTGACCAAGACCAAAGCGAACTGAGTCGAAATATTGAAAAATATGTCAGTCATAATTCAACTTTAAAAATTGCACTGATTTCACAAAGCCCAGATGAAGTGGAAAAGCTGCTGAATCAAACTCAAATTTGGGGCTATATTTCTATTCCTGCCGGTGCGGAACAGAGACTGGTTCAAGCTCAAGATGCCGAAATCAGCATTGCTTTTAACCAAAGTTATTTTAGTGTGGGCAATGCGATTTCATCTGCAATGTTATTGAGCACCCTAGAAGCGACCATTGATTTCACTCGGCAAAACTATTTAGCCAATAGCATTCCGTATTTGGATATTCCAACGCCGAATGTCAAAATCTCGCCTTTATATAATCCAAGTTTAAGTTATGAGTTTTACTTAGAACCCTTTATGATTCCTGCAATTCTGCATTTATTATTGTGCTGTTGTGTGGCCTTTGCAGTAGGACAAGAGCTGAAATTTAACACCACGGGACAATGGTTAAATCAGCACAGTATTGTTAGTGCCTTATTGTCTAAAGTTTTAGTCTATGTGCTTATTTTTACCGCTTGGACTTGGGCTTGGATGTTCTGGCTCATTGAAATTCGTGGTTGGTTTGTTGCAGGCAATGTATGGATGATCTTAATTGGACAATTTTTCTTTTACAGCGCTTATGCCTTGATTAGCAGCGCTGTTGTATTGGCAACTCGCGACTTAGCTAAATCGTACGGTTTTATTGCCGTTTATGGTGGCTCCTCTTTAAGTTTTGCTGGGGTCACTTTACCTTTAAATAATGCCCCTCTGTTTACGCAATTTTGGGCCAATATTCTTCCTTATACTCCATATGCAAAATTGCAGACCGAACAATGGGTAATCGGTAGTCCAATCTCCGCGTCACTTTTACCCCTTGCAGTTTTGACAGTTTATTGTCTATTTTATTTTGCAATAGCGTATTTCTTTCTTAAAAAGTATGTAAAGGGAGTTCACTCATGAAAACGAGCATGAAAGAATTCCTTCATTTTTACTTCAAAACTTTTAAAGATATTGCCCGTAATAGCTCAATCTTTACCACCTTGGTTTTATCAGTATTTTTATATAGCTTTTTCTACCCCACGGCCTATAAAGCCCAGCATGCAGAATCTTTGCCTATTGTGATTGTGGATGAAGAACAAAGCATACTGACTTCCAACATTATTACTGAAGTTTCAAAAAGCCCAAATGTAAAAATTAAAGCTGTCACAGGCAATTTTGCTGAAGCGCAAATGATGATCAAAACCCAGCAAGCTGACGGTATTTTATTGTTGCCTGACAATTTATCCAATAGTGTTCATCGTGGTGAGGTTGGTGGTGTTGGCTTATATTTAAGTGCTGCTTATTTTCTCAAGACCAAACAAATTGGCTTGGGCATAGCCAGCGCAATTGAACAAGCAATTGCTGAACAGACCGAAAAATTTGGCCATATTTCACATTTCAGCCCTGCTCTTTCGATTCATCAAGTCCCTTTATTTAATACGCTATCTGGTTATGGCAGTTATGTTTTTCCTGCAATTGCCCCGTTAATTATTCATCAAACCATTGTTTTAGGTTTAAGTATGCTGATTGCAGGTTATCGGCAATCCAATTGGCAGCCTAAAAAAACGGAATTTTTCGGATTATTCTGTGCCCTTTTAACCATTGGCTGCTTAGGCTGTTTTTATTTATTTGGTTTTACCTTCTGGCTTTATGATTATCCACATGGTGGAAATTTTTGGGGCATGCTTTTGGCGGTGCCGATCTTTATCAGTTGCGTGATTGCGCTAACAATGGTCATTGCTTCATTTTTTGATATGCCAGAACGCGCAGGACACGTCATTGTGTTTACCTCCATTCCGCTATTTTTACTATCAGGCACAGCATGGCCACATGCAGCCATGCCTGAATGGATGCAATACCTAGGCAACGCACTGCCATCTACCCAAGGCATTCAAATGTTTATTCAACTCAATCAAATGGGTGTACCAACGGATCTGGTCATTCCAAAAATGATTTATTTGGCAACTGTTGGAGCTATATTATTGGTTTTAGGATATTTCCGATTGACACAAAACAATAAAAAATAATGTTCTAATGAGAGACATCATAATATTAATAAATAAAACTTAACAGACAGATCGTATATTCAGCTAAAACTGTAAAAAAATTGATCAATCGAACAAGTATTCGATAGAAAAAGTTAGATTGTGGGCATTTATCAATGCAGAATAGCCCTTTTTCCGAACTCCCAGAATATATTTATTATTCGCTCCCGCGCTCCCATTAACATGTCGTGATGATATCGACAGCGTTATTACAGCTTTTTTTCACTAAATATCTGATTTTAAGGGATTAACATGAAGAAAATTAAGATTAGCCTTGCATGGCAAATCGTAATTGCACTCATTTTAGGTGTGCTTGTAGGCTCTTTTTTACACTACTCTCCCGAATACCGTGAAGTTTTAATTAATAATTTACTTAGCCCATTGGGTGCAATTTTTATTAATTTAATTAAGATGATCGTTATTCCACTTGTTGTTTCAATGCTGATTTTAGGTATTGCCAATACAAGTCACGGTCAAAATTTAGGTAAACTTGGTTTCAAAACCATTGTTTATTTTGAAGTCATTACAACCATTGCCATTATTGTTGGTCTTGTTGCTGCCAATGTATTCCAGCCAGGTGCTGGCATTGATATGTCGAGTTTAACGCAAACCGATATCTCTAAATACCAAGCAACAACACAGGAAGTGAGTAGCCATGCTCACGGTCTGGTTAATACCATTTTATCTTTAATTCCTTCTAATATTTTTGGAGCACTGACTGATGGGCACATGTTGCCGATCATCTTCTTCTCAGTGATCTTTGGTGTTGGTTTAGGATCGTTAGCTAAAGAAACCAAACAGCCTTTAATTAATGTGTTACAGGCAGTTTCTGAAACCATGTTCAAAGTTACGCATATGATCATGCTTTTTGCACCTTTCGGTGTATTTGGTCTGATTGCGGCAACAGTTGCAAACTTTGGCTTTAGCTCTCTACTTCCATTAGTGAAGTTGGCACTTTTAGTGTATGGCGCTATTTTCTTCTTCACCTTTATCATTTTGGGTGCAGTTGCTAAATTCTGTGGTTTCAGCATTTGGGCACTTATTAAAATTTTAAAAGATGAACTGATTCTGGCGTATTCAACTGCGAGTTCAGAAACGGTTTTACCGCGCATTATGGAAAAAATGGAAGCCTATGGCGCACCAAAATCCATTACCAGTTTTGTGATTCCAATTGGTTATTCATTTAACCTAGATGGTTCTACGCTTTATCAAAGTATTGCAGCTATTTTTATTGCGCAGCTTTATGGTATTGATTTAAGCCTGACTCAACAGATTATTTTAGTGTTAACTCTAATGATTACCTCTAAAGGTATTGCTGGTGTTCCGGGCGTGTCTTTTGTGGTGTTGTTAGCAACATTGGGTAGTGTGGGTATTCCGCTTGAAGGTCTTGCATTTATTGCAGGTATTGACCGTATTTTAGATATGGCACGTACTGCATTGAATGTCATTGGTAACTCGTTGGCTGTTCTTGTAATTAGTAAATGGGAAGGTCAATTCGATACTGAAAAACAAAAGAATTATGCTGTTGTAATGCAAAAAAATCATGAGATTAAAATACAGGATGCTGCGTAATTCATGAAATTTAAAAAGGAAGCTTCGGCTTCCTTTTTTATGCACTGAGCTTAATAAAAACTTTGCTTAGGCTTAAAATAGGTCTATTTTTCAAATAATCTTACTTATCATTTTAATAATTGAAAAATAAAGAAAACAAGTGAATACTGATCAAATTACAATCAACAACAAATCAGAATAGGAAATATATGAATAATTTTATCAATAAACTTCAAAGCCATATTGAACACGTTAAACGTGTTGGGGAACACTGCACCACTGAGGAAACAACAAAACAAGCTTTAATTTTACCACTCCTAGACATTCTAGGTTTTAACCCTTATGACCCAACAAAAGTATTAGCAGAATTTGCTGCTGACTTCCCAGGAGTCAAAGCCACAGAAAGAGTTGATTATGCTTTATATTGCAATGGGCAGCCTGTTATGTTCATTGAAGCAAAACCTTATAATGCAAATCTGACCAATCATGCCCCACAATTATCCCGTTATTTTAATAGCAGTCTTGGCGTTACAATCGGAGCAATTACCAATGGTAAAGAATGGCGTTTCTTTACTGATTTAATCAATACCAATGTAATGGATGAAAAACCATTTCTTACTGTAGACTTTATGAAACATAAAGCTGAAGAACTGGTACAATTAGCCGAATTTAAACACGATAATTTTCATGTCGAAAAATTACGTTTTTTTGCTGAAGAAAATCAATATATCCAACAGTTTAAAACTGTAATAAAGAAAAGTATTAATGAGGTTGATTTAGATTTTGTTCGTTATGTTGCACAACAAGCGAATATTCAACGTCAATTAAACACGAAATTTTTAGAAACGATACAACCCTTTGTAAAACAAGCAGTCGAACAAGCTATTAGCGATACCGTTGTTAAAGGACTATCTTCACCTACGATTATTACTGCACACCCCATAGAACCTCAACCAACTAAAATTCAACAATCAATAATAGGCCATCAAACTGCTGATATTACTCACCCAGACAATGAAAAAATTGTAACGACAAAAGATGAACAAGATCTTTACCGTATTATTAGTGAATTATTCCCTGAAGCAGAATTAACAGCTAAAGATACTGAAAGTTATTATTCCATTCTTTTTCAAAACAAAAATAATCGTTGGTTATTTAGATACGATGTAAATCGTAAACGTCCAACGATTCAGTTTGCAGTTCCAATTGATGATCAACGAAAACTTGAATTATTTCGTGCAGGACTTGAAGTACAAGCAAATGGACAAGTATTTTTAGATAAACCTGAACACATTTATCGTGCAGTTGGAATTCTTAAAGATTGTTTAGCACATTGTAGTAATGATGATAATTTTAAACGGGTATTAAATGCATAATGAATCATAAAATACTCTAATTCATTTTTTATCTAGAGCATAAAAAAGGACGCCTAAGCGTCCTTTTTATCACCGTCAAAACTTACTCTTCTTCAGACTCATTTAAATCTGATTCATTGCCAGTTTCATCAGCAATCATTTCGTCGTCAATCAAAATTTCAGCATCAATCAAAGCTTCGGAAGTCACGACTTCCTCACCTTCAACAGCTGCTACAAATTCTTCTTCTTCAACTGCTTCGACAGCAACAACGCCCACAAGTACTTCATCTTGACCTAAACGGATCAAACGAACACCTTGCGCATTACGACCAGTTTGTGCAACTTCAGAAGCACGAGTACGCACTAAAGTACCGCCATCAGAAATCAACATCAACTCTTTAGATGCATCAATCGCAACCGCACCGACAAGCTCGCCATTACGTTCTGAAGTCTTAAGTGCAATAACACCCTTACCACCACGTTTTTTGGTTGGGAAGTCGCCGACTGGAGTACGTTTACCGTAACCATGTTCAGAAGCACACAGTACTTCACCTGTTTCAGGTACTACGACCAACGATACAATACGGCTGACTAAAACTGAATCCGAAGCATCTTCATCATCAGACTCTACATCAGTATCTTCGGTATCTTCAACTTGTGCTGCACCAATCGTGACACGCATACCACGTACACCTTTGGCAGAACGGCCCATTGAACGCACATCCGTTTCAGCAAAACGAATCGCCTTACCTTCATTAGAGAACAACATAATTTGCTGTTCACCATCGGTAATCGCGACACCAATTAAGGTATCTTCTTCGTTTAACTCAATCGCACGTAAACCATTTGAACGAACATTACTAAATTGTTCAAGCTCAACGCGTTTAATCGTACCGAACTCAGTCGCCATAAAGACATAGAAGTTTTTACGTACGCTTTCAGCTTGCTGGGCAAAGTCAGCAATGATGTCATCATCCAGATCAGTTGTAGAAAGTTCTACACCTAACTGTTTCAATTGAACACGTAATGCATCAGACAAGTCATCTGCACCATCTTCAAGTTCAGCTAAAGCCGCTTCAAGTTCAACAAAATGACCATTAATCACTTCATTTTCTTGAAGTTTAGCTTTATTGGCTTTTACAAATGCTTGGAACGCAACCAGACGATCTTTAAATTTCTTCGGTGCATCAATCACAGGTAAAATTGCTGTAATGGTCTCATTGGCATCCAGTGGCAACAAGTTCACCATTGGGCGACCTTTTGCACCGCGTGATGCTTGTGGCACATCATAGACTTTCAAACGGTACACTTTACCGACATTGGTAAAGCAAAGAACCGTTGCATGATTCGATGTCACAATCAGATGTTGAATGTAATCATCTGCTTTCATGGATGTTGCAGACTTACCACGACCACCACGACGCTGCGCAGCATAGTCAGATAATGGTTGTGTTTTTGCATAACCTGTTTTCGAAACGGTCAGTACCATTTGTTCTTCAGGAATTAAATCTTCACGTGAGAAATCAATTCGTGATTCAACAATCGCGGTTTTACGTGCATCGCCATATTGTTGCAAAATCAATGCGAGTTCTTCACGAATCACATTCATCAACAAATTAAAGTCATTTAAAATGGCAGTGAGTTCAGCAATTTGACCCAGAATTTCAGAATATTCTGCGTGTAACTTGTCTTGTTCAAGACCCGTTAAACGGTGTAAACGTAATTCTAAAATTGCACCCACTTGCGCAGGTGAAAGACGGTAAATGCCACCATCAAAACCATACGGTTTAGACAGATCTTCACCATCAATAATCTCTGGACGTACAGAAACTGAACCTGCTTTTTCCAGTAATGCAACCACGCCACCCGCAGCCCACTCGCCTACTTGTAAACGCTCACGCGCTTCAGCTGGATTGGCAGAGGTTTTAATGGTTTCAATAATCGCATCGATATTGGCTAAAGCAACCGTTAAACCTTCCAAGATATGACCACGTTCACGCGCTTTGCGTAACTCAAACATGGTACGACGGGTCACGACTTCTTGACGGTGACGAATAAATGCCGCGATGATATCTTTTAAATTCATCAACTTCGGCTGACCATTGTCTAGGCAAACCATGTTGATACTGAACGAATTTTCAAGCTGAGTATTTTGGAACAGGTTATTGACAATGACTTCTGCGTTTTCGCCACGCTTTAAGTCAATTGCAATACGCATGCCGTCTTTATCAGACTCATCACGTAGTTCTGAAATACCTTCAAGTTTTTTCTCTTTGACCAATTCAGCAATACGCTCAATGGTTCTTGCTTTATTGACTTGATATGGAATTTCAGTGAATACAATGGTGGTACGACCATTCTTCGGATCTTCTTCGAAGTGATACTTACCACGAATATGTAAACGGCCTTTACCCGTACGATAGGCATCCACAATACCGGATTTACCGTAAATGATACCGCCTGTAGGGAAGTCAGGCCCTGAAATATGCTGCATTAACCCTTCAATGCTAATATTTGGGTTATCTGCATAAGCCAAGCAAGCATTGACCACTTCGGTCATGTTGTGCGGCGCCATATTGGTCGCCATACCCACAGCAATACCCGTTACGCCATTGATCAATAAATTTGGAATACGGGTCGGCATGACTTGCGGTATACGCTCAGAACCGTCGTAGTTATCTTCCCATTCGACTGTATCTTTTTCTAAATCAGCCAACATTTCATGAGTCAATTTACGCATACGGACTTCGGTATAACGCATTGCTGCTGCACTATCACCGTCGACAGAACCAAAGTTACCTTGACCATCGACCAATTGATAACGCAAGCTAAAATCTTGAGCCATACGTACAATGGTTTCATAAACAGCAGAATCACCATGTGGGTGATATTTACCGATCACGTCACCGACTACACGCGCAGATTTTTTATAAGCTTTGTTGTAGTCATTGCCCAATTCGTGCATAGCGAACAGCACACGACGATGAACAGGCTTTAAACCGTCTCTCACGTCTGGTAATGCACGAGATACAATAACACTCATGGCATAATCGAGATATGAGCTTTTAAGTTCATCCTCAATGGCAATCGGTCTAATTTCCGATACGCTCATGCATACTCCTTATTACAAACAGTACAGTATTGAACCGCTCGTTTTATATAATCAATCTTGCAAAAATTAACCCAAAATAAGCTGAGCTAAAGTCTAAATACAGCCGTAAATTATAGCATAAAAGGCTTACTAACAGGGAGTTTAGTAATCTGAAAATAGCATTTTTTTACAATAAAAAGTTTATTAGAATTAACAAGTTAAAAATCTAATTTTCTACTTTTTGACGAACAGAATAAACGCTTATTTTTTAATCTAAAATAACGCCATTTCCAATAAAAAAAGTCAACGTAAATTCAAAACCATCATCTATACAAATGGGCATTTTCTCTTTGAAAAAAAATTAAATCCAACTCTAACGATTTACCTGTCAGTTGAAAAACCATGCTATGCATCTGTCCTCGATGATGAGTTTGATGATTAAATAGATGCGCTAATATCTCGATTAATGGTTCAGTATAAGTCTGCCCACGACGAATATAGGTGATAAGCCCATTAAATGCAGCTTCATCATATTCATTGAGAAAGCCAATTAAACGCTGATCATGCTCAAACCTCGCAGGTATCAACGACATGATCTGGGGATAAAGAATATCATCTAAGGCGTAATTGGAGGCTACTGCACCCTTAATACGTTCAAACCAGAGTAAATCGCCTACCAGTAGATGATTTGCCGTTTGCATAAGGGATTTAAAATAGGCGCCGCAATCTTGATTTAATTGTTCTTCTGTTAGCGTGGTTAAAATAGAAAATAACTTCTGGTTTGCCCACTGATTATAATGAGCTAACATAAGAAAATAGGTTTTAAAACGATAACTCATCTACAATCCCTTCGTTTATTTGTTGTTATTTTTTAACATAAAAAACGCCCCTTTCGGAGCGTTTTTATTCAAACACAAGTTCAGAAATTAGATTTTAGAAACCAATTCTGGAACCACAGTGTTCAAGTCACCCACTAACCAGTAATCCGCTACTGCGTTAATTGGCGCTTCTTCATCTTTGTTGATCGCAACGATCACTTTAGAATCTTTCATACCGGCCAAATGCTGAATCGCACCTGAAATACCCACAGCAATATAAAGGTCAGGTGCAACAATTTTACCTGTTTGACCGACTTGCATGTCGTTTGGTACAAAACCAGCGTCAACCGCAGCACGTGATGCACCTTGAGCCGCACCCAATTTGTCCGCCAATGGATCAAGTACAGTGTGATAGTTCTCACCTGAACCCACACCACGACCACCAGAAACCACAATACGCGCAGCTGTTAATTCTGGACGTTCAGATTTAACAATCTCTTCAGAAATAAACTGAGAGATGCCCGCATCTTGAACATCAGCAACCGCTTCAACCGCAGCAGAACCGCCTGTGTTCGCAACAGGATCAAATGCAGTACCACGTACAGTTGCAACGACAATGGCTTCTGAAGATTCTACAGTTGCAATCGCATTACCTGCATAAATTGGACGTTTGAAAGTTTTAGGGCTTTCAACAGCAATGATGTCAGAGATCATGCTGACGTCTAACAGTGCAGCCGCACGTGGAAGGATGTTCTTACCAGTTGTTGTAGAAGTCGCAAGGATATGTGAATAACCCTTGCCTAACTCAGCAACTAAAGCAGCTACATTTTCAGCCAATTGGTTGGCATAAGCCGCGTTGTCAGCAAGTAATACTTTGCTTACACCCGCAACTTGAGCCGCTTGATCAGCAACAGCCTGAGCGCCTGAACCCGCAACCAATACAGTGATATCACCACCGATTTTTTGAGCTGCCGCAACAACGTTTAAAGTTGCACCGTTAAGTGTCTTATTGTCGTGCTCAGCGATAACTAAAATACTCATGATTTTATCCTTCTGTATTAGATCACTTTCGCTTCGTTTTTCAATTTCTCTACAAGCTCATCCACAGATTTCACTTGTACGCCAGCTTTACGCTCTGCTGGTGGTTCAACTTTAACTGTTTTAAGTTTAGTTGTCGCTGAAACGCCATAATCCGCAGGTGACTTCACATCAAGCGGTTTTTTACGCGCTTTCATGATGTTTGGAAGCGCAGCATAACGTGGCTCATTCAAACGTAAATCAGTGGTAATAATTGCAGGCGTATTCAATTCAACCGTTTGTAAACCACCGTCTACTTCACGCGTCACTTGAACTTTGTCACCATTTACTGTCACAACAGAAGCAAATGTACCTTGACCAGCACCCAGTAAAGCACCCAACATCTGACCGACTTGATTCGAGTCATCATCAATCGCTTGCTTACCCAGAAGGATCAGTTCTGGTTTTTCTTGTTCTACAATGCCTTTTAAGATTTTAGCCACTTCAAGTGCACCAATCTCATCCGTCGTTTCAACCAAGATACCGCGGTCAGCACCCAGTGCCATAGAAGAACGAATTTGTTCTTGCGCTTCTTTAGGACCAATAGAAACCACAACGATTTCCGAAACTGTTCCTTTTTCTTTTAAGCGAACCGCTTCTTCCACTGCGATTTCACAGAATGGGTTGATCGACATTTTAACGTTAGTAAGGTCTACCCCACTATTGTCCGGTTTTACGCGAACTTTGACGTTGGCATCAACCACACGTTTTACAGCAACAAGAGCCTTCATGTAATCCTCGGCTGTTTTAGCAAAAGTAAAATTGAGAAAAGTTATAATAACTCTTCAGTTAAAATTTTTAGGTGCCCTATCTTGCAATGTGTATGGCATTTCGGTCAAGTCACAATTATCGAAACAGCGGTAAAAATACGTGAAATTCCTTGAACTAGGCGTTCATGTTTTTTTTAAATGTTTTTATTCAGATGAATTCGCTTAATATTTAGTTGATTTTTAAGCATTGA
>OFRD01000040.1_pt1 | contig 41629 bp, 40 predicted proteins | sample 1543041 | NCBI WGS metagenome assembly OFRD01 (sample SAMN07774234, study PRJEB24372) | wastewater metagenome | isolation source: Exp Tend CN 100WW | collected 2016-02
TCTGCCGGCCAGCGGCCGGCACTACCGGGAAACAGTACGGAGCTTCACGCGCTCTCGTGCGCGGCCACCGCGTCCATCACCCGTGCCGAGTACACCAGCGCGGCGCCTGCATTGAGCGACACTGCCACGCCCAGCGCCTCGGCGATTTCCTCGCGGCTGGCGCCGTGCTTCAGCGCTGCATCCACATGCACGGTGATGCAGCCGTCGCAGCGGGTGGTCACTGCCACGGCCAGCGCGATCAGCTCGCGGGTCTTGGCATCCAGGTGGTTGGTCTGCGCGCCGGCATTGGCGAGGGTGGCATAGCCCGTGACCGTATCCGGCGAGAGCTTGCCGATCTCGCCGATGCGGCCCTTCAGTTCCTTGCGGTAGGCATTCCAGTCGAGCATGGTCGTGACTCCTGTGAAAGGAGCTCCACGCTACCACCGGGAATGTTGCGCCATGCCTGCACCGGCGCGCCACATCGTTGCATTGCCGGCCAGCGGCCGGCACTACCGGGTTCAGCGGTTGCGCAGCGCGTGTACCGCCGGCGCCACCTGGGCCTGGCGACCCAGCTCCAGACCCACCTGGTCCAGTGCATCGGCCAGTGCATCAGCAGCATCATCGCGCAGCGTGGCATGACCGACCTTGCGGCCCTCACGCGACTCCTTGCCGTAGTCGTGCCAGTGGCCGCTGGCCTGGGCCAGCACCGGCGCCGGGTCCGGCATCGCGCCCAGCCAGTTCAGCATGCAGGCATGGCCTAGCATGCGGGTGCTGCCCAGCGGCAGGCCCAGCACGGCGCGCAGGTGATTCTCGAACTGCGAGGTCTCGCTGCCTTCGATGGTCCAGTGGCCGGAGTTGTGCACGCGCGGCGCCATCTCGTTGGCCAACAGCTCGCCATCGCGGCAGAACAGCTCCAGCGCGAACACGCCGACATACTGCAGGTGCTCGGCGACGCGACGGGCATAGCCGATCGCGGCCTCGTGCTCGGCGGCCGACAACACGGCCGGCGCCACGCTGGCCGACAGCACGCCGTCGACGTGCCAGTTGCCGGTGACCGGCCAGGCCTCGAAGCTGCCATCGCGGCCACGCACGGCAACCACGCTGACCTCCCGCTGGAAGGCCACGAAGCCTTCCAGGATCAGACCAGTACGCTCGACCTGCGCACCCAGCGCATCCCATGCGGCATCGATGTCGGCCTCGCTGCGCAGGCGGAACTGACCCTTGCCGTCGTAACCGAGGCGGCGGGTCTTGAGGATGCACGGCAGACCGAACTCGGCAGCCTTCGCCGCCAACTCGTCACGGCTGCGGATGTCAGCGAAGGCCGGCAGCGGAATGCCCAGCTGCTGGAACAAGGTCTTCTCGCTCAACCGGTCCTGGGCCACGGCCAGTGCGGCCGGCGGCGGGTAGACCGGCACGCGGTCGGCCAGGAACTGCGCGCTGTCGGCCGGCACGTTCTCGAAATCGAACGTGACCACGTCGACCTTGGCCGCGAAATCCGCCAGCGCCTGACGGTCATCGAAGGCACCGACGGTGAGCGGCGCCAGCGGGCCGCTGCAGGCGTCGGCTGCGGGGTCGTACAGTTCGAAGCGCAATCCCAGCGGCGCACCGGCCAGTACCATCATGCGGGCGAGCTGGCCGCCACCCAGGATGCCTACGGTCAGGCTCATTGGCGTGGATCGTCGTGGGCCATCACGTCTTCGGTCTGGCGTGCGCGGAACGCGTCGAGCGCCTGGCCGATCGCCGGCTGGTCACTGGCCAGCATTGCGGCGGCGAACAGCGCGGCGTTGGAGGCGCCGGCATTGCCGATGGCGAAGGTGGCGACCGGGATGCAGGCTGGCATCTGCACGATCGACAGCAGCGAATCCATGCCGTTGAGGGCCTTGGACTGCACCGGCACGCCCAGCACCGGCACGGCGGTCTTGGCGGCGATCATGCCCGGCAGGTGCGCGGCCCCGCCGGCACCGGCGATGATCGCGCGCAGGCCACGCGGGCCCGCCTGCTCGGCGTAACTGAACAACACATCCGGCGTCCGATGCGCGGACACTACCTTCACTTCGAACGGAACACCCAGAGCTTCAAGCTTCTGGGCGGCGTGCTGCATGGTTTCCCAGTCGGAACGGGAACCCATGACGATGCCGACAAGCGGCGCGATCGGGTTGGGGGTCATTGGCCGTCACCTGCCTTAAAGACGTATTCTAGCCATCTTCCACGCAAGACGAAGAACCATGGATCGCAAGCTGCTCGACCTGCTGGTGTCACCGGACACCCGCCAGCCCCTGTCCCTGCTGGATGGCAAGGGCCTGGAAGCCCTCAACAAGGCCATTTCCGCCGGCGCGGTGAACAAGGCCGATGGCAACCCGCTGGCGCAGCCGCTGCGCGAAGCGCTGGTCACCCGCGACCGCAAGCAGGTGTTCCGCGTTGACGACGGCATCCCGGTGCTGCTGGCCGAGGAAGCCATCTCGACCGCCCAGATCGCCGACTTCCCGGCCGCATGAGCGCGCTGCCGACGCCGGATGCGGCCGTTGTCGCCGCCGATGTCGCGCGTGCGCTGGCCGAGGACCTGGGCAGCGGCGACGTCACCGCCGCCCTGCTGCCCGACCAGGCCGACAGCGCCTACCTGCTGTGCAAGCAGGACGGGGTGATCGCCGGCCGCCCCTGGTTCGACGCCACCCATCGCGCGCTCGACCCGGACGTGCGCATCGAATGGCATGTCTCCGAGGGCGACACGGTCACCGCCGGCACCGTACTGGCGCTGCTGCACGGGCGCAGCCGCAGCCTGGTGAGCGCCGAGCGCACTTCGCTGAACTTCCTGCAGACGCTGTCCGGCACCGCCACGACCACCGCGCGCTACGTGGCGGCCGTGGCCGGCACCGGCACGCGCATCCTCGACACCCGCAAGACCCTGCCCGGCCTGCGCCTGGCGCAGAAGTACGCGGTGCGCTGCGGCGGTGGAGAGAACCATCGTTTCGGCCTGTACGACACGGTGATGCTGAAGGAAAACCACATCCGCGCTGCCGGTTCACTGGCCGCAGCCGTGGCTGCCGCACGCCGGCAATGGCCTGGGTTGCCGCTGGTGGTCGAGGTCGAGGATCTTGCGCAGCTGCGCCAGGCGCTGGAAGCTGGTTGCGAACGCATCCTGCTGGATGACTTCAGCCCCGACCTGCGCCGCGAGGCGGTGCGCATCACGGCGGGCCGCATTCCGCTGGAAGTGTCCGGCAGCGTGGGCCTGGGTGGCCTGCGTTCGATCGCCGAGGACGGCGTGGACTGCATCTCCATTGGCGGCCTGACAAAGCACGTGCAGGCGATTGATCTGTCGCTGAAGCTGGGCCCGCCGCCGGGCTGAGGCCTGACCCGGTTCTCACACCCGGCGTTCACGACAGCGCTGCGACGCTGCGGTCATCCCCCACAGGAGCCGCGCATGCGCCGGATGCTCTTGCCTGCCTGCCTGCTGCTGGCCGCAGCCCCCTTGTCCGCAGCGGCCGCCGAAGCCTGCGATGTGCCGCCCCGCTTCGGCCTGAGCCCGTTGGCGGTGGCCATCCGCAATACCGCCTGCAACGAGCACCGGCTGTGGTTCCGGCCCTTCATTGATCGCGATGGCCGCGCCGCCAGCCTCAGTGTCACCGAAGCCGAAAGCGATCACCTGGCCGACAACGGCCTGATCGCCTGGCAGCGCGTGGCCGGCTACTGGCGCAACAGCGGCACGCTCAACGCAATGGGCAGCATCGCCGGCGCCAGCAGCTGCCTGGCACCGCTGGGTACGCGCTACACCGACAGCGACTGCCGCGCCTTCCTGGTCGACAACCCGTGGTCAGCCGCGTTCATTTCCTGGGTGATGGTGCAGTCCGGCGTTCCTGGCTTCAACACCTCGCCACGCCACATCGACTACATCCGTGCAGCGTACCAGGGCGGCCCCTCGGGCGTGCCGTACCGGTTGGTCGATCCCGCGACCGCAAAGCCCGCAGCGGGCGACCTGCTTTGCTTCCTGCGCGACCGCAGCACCACGCTCAGCTACAGCGGGCTGGTGCAGGCACTGGGCAATGGCTCGGTGGGCCACTGGAAATCACATTGCGAAGTGGTGGTAGCGGCCAATCTTGGCGGCGACCAGACCCTGTACCTTGTCGGTGGCAACGTGATGAACACCGTGGCGATGCGGCTGCTGCCACTGGACCGCACCGGGCTGATCAAGCTGCCGCCCGCGCGCGAACGCAACAGCACCGGCATCGACCCCAGCTGCACGCCGGGCCGCGAGGACGAATGCAGCTTCAACCGGCAGGACTGGGCAGCACTGCTGCAGTTGACCGCCACATCACCGCTGGTGATGCCCTCGCCCACTGCGACGCCGATGCAGCCCGCCCCGACACCGCAACCGGTCATCGTGCCCGCGCAACCGGTATCCAGCGAACCGCAGCCGCGGCGGTGAATCCAGCGCTTGATCCAGCGCTCGTTCGCCGCCATCTTTGCGGAATCGACCTCTGACGGCTGACGCCATGCCCACCCTGCTGCTGTTGCTGATTGCCGGCGGAATCATCTACTTCTTCTGGAACGCTGCGCGTTCGGCCGCCGAGCGCGCGGTCGAGCTGGGACGCAATGCCTGCCGCGCAGCCGACGTGCAATGGCTGGACCAGGCGGTGCATGCCACCGGCCTGCGCCTGTCGCGCGGCGAGGATGGCCGGCTCGGTTTCGAGCGCACGTTCAAGTTCGAGTATTCCTACGATGGCATCGATCGCCACGTGGGCCGCATGGTGCTGCGCGGCGACCAGTTGATCTCGTTCACTGGCCCGGGCGCGGCGCGGATCAGCCAGATCCGGCCGGATGCGGAGGATGCCGAGGATGTCTAAGGGCTTTGAGTGCCGACCAACGGTCGGCACCCACCGGTAAATCCTGTAAAGGAAAACGCCGCCCATCGGGGCGGCGTCAGAGGGATTACTTGACCACGCGCAGGTTCGGGCGACCCTTGGGCGGCGGACTGGCCGGCGGGGTATCGTCCGGCGGCGTGCCTTCCTCGTGCAGCAGTTCGTCGCTGGTCGGCGCAGTTTCGCTGCCCGGAATGTCATCCGGCAGTGCCATGCCCTGCCCGGTCTCGCGGGCGTAGACGGCCAGCACGGCGCTGATCGGCACCTGCACCGGGTAGCTGGTGCCGGAGAAGCGCGCCGAGAAGCTCACCATCTCGTTGTCGATCATCAGCCGCACGACAGCGCGTTCGGCGATGTTGAGCACAACCCGGCCATCCTTGACCGCCGAAGGCGGGACCTGCACGCCGGGGACGCCGGCGTCGACCAGGATGTGCGGGGTCAGCTGGTTGTCGTTGATCCATTCCACCAGCGCCCGCAGCAGGTACGGGCGGTGGCTGGTCATGTGGAAGAAGTCTTCGGTCATGCGTGAAGTGTACGCGCCCGACGCCCCGCCGGGGCAGATCGCCTGCACGCCGGTCGGCGTGCAGACGGGTAAAGCAAGACGGGATCAGCCCGGCAGATCGCGCAGCTTCTTTTCCTGGTCGGTCAGGCTGCGGACAAAACCCGGATGGCGGAAGATGCGGTTGCCGTAGTCTTCAATCGCCTTGCCGTCCTTCGGCAGCGGCACATCCAGCGACTGCAGGCGCCAGATGATCGGCGCCATCGCGCAGTCGGCCAGGCTCATTTCCGGGTTGAGGAAGAACTTGCTGGCCTTGAACAGCGGCAGCGAGGCCGTCAGCAGTTCTTTCAGGCGCTTGCGACCGGCCTCGGCCTGGGTCTTGTTGCCCAGCTGGATGGCCTGCACCTGCGGCACCCAGTCGTGCTCGATGCGCAGCATGGCCAACCGGATGCGGGCACGCGACAGCGGATCGACCGGCATCAGCGGCGGATGCGGATAGCGCTCATCGAGGTATTCGCTGACCACCGACGCGGCGTAAAGCACCAGTTCGCGTTCGACCAGGGTCGGCACCGAGTGGTACGGATTGAGGTCGATCAGGTCTTCAGGCGGGTTCTGTGGATCGACCGGAACGAAGTCGAAGGTCACACCCTTGGCCGCCAGCACCAGGCGTACACGGTGGCACAGTACGTCGTCGTTCGAGGAAAACAGCGTCAGTGTATTGCGCATGCGTACGCTCGCCGCCATCAAAGGCTCTCCCACGACAGGAGACCGCCTGCCGCATCGGCGCCGCCGGCACCGTGCCAGCGATCGACTCCTCCCCGAGTGTGCAACCGACCATCACAAAAGCCAATAGGCCCGTGTGATGGTCGGCGGCAGATTCAGTGAACGTCCTTCCAGTATTCCTTCTTCAGCAGGTACAGCAGGAAGGTCAGCAGGGCCAGGAACAGGATCACCCACACGCCCAGCTGCTGGCGCTTGAGCGCGGCCGGTTCGCCGGCGTATTCGAGGAAGTTGGTGATGTCACGCACGGCCTGGTCGTACTGTCCGGCATCGACGTTGCCTGGCGTTTCCAGGCGCAGGCCGGTCACCGGCGGGTCCATGCCCGGCGCCTCCGGCTTGCCATGCACGGCATGCTGCAGGCCCTGCATTTCCCACAGCGGGTTGGGCATGGACGCGTTGGCGAACAGCGCGTTGTTCCAGCCCAGCGGCCGGCTGCTGTCCAGGTAGAACGACTTGAGGTAGGTGTAGACCCAGTCACTACCGCGCACGCGCGCGATCAGGCTGAGGTCCGGCGGCATCTTGCCGAACCACTTCTCGGCATTCTCCTTGGGCATCGCCACCGGAATCGGGTCGCCGATCGCCGAGCCGGTGAAGTTGAGGTTGTTCATCACCTCTTCCTCGGTCAGGCCCAGATCCTGCGCCATCCGCGAATAGCGCAGGTACTTCAGCGCATGGCAGCCGGAGCAGTAGTTCATGTACAGCTGCGCGCCGCGCTGCAGCGAGGCGCGGTCACCGAGATCGTTGCCGGCCTGCAGCAGCTTGGTGCCGCCCTCGGCGGCGGAGGCCAGGAAACTGCCCAGCATCAGGGCGGCCGTCAGGGCCAGCCGGACCATCCAGCGTTCAGTCATGGGTGGTCACCCTCTCCGGTACCGGCTTGGTCCTGTCCAACCTTGTCCATAGCGGCATGGTGATGAAGAACGCGAAGTACAGGAAGGTCAGTACCCGCCCGATGTAGGTCTCGTGCACGTCGGTGCCTGGGCCGGAACCGATCACGCCCAGCCAGACGAAGCACACCGCCAGTACGCCCAGCATCACCTTCGAGATCCAGCCGCGGTAGCGCACCGATTTCACCTTCGCCTTGTCCAGCCACGGCACCAGGAACAGGATCGCGATGGCCGAAAACATCACCAGCACGCCGCCCAGCTTGTTCGGCACCACGCGCAACATCGCGTAGTACGGCGTGTAGTACCAGACCGGCTTGATGTGCTCCGGGGTCACCAGGCGGTTGGCCTCGGTGAAGTTGTCGTGCTCCAGGAACAGGCCGCCGAAACCGGGCGCGAAGAAGATGATGAAGGCGGCGATGATCAGCAGGAAGCCGGCGCCGACGCCATCCTTGAGCGTGTAATAGGGATGGAACGGAATGCCGTCGGCCGGGGCGTTCGGCGACCAGCGGTTGCCCTTCGGCCCCTTCTTGATCTCCACGCCATCGGGATTGTTCGAACCCACTTCGTGCAGCGCGCCCAGGTGCAGCACCACCAGCAGCAACAGCACCAGCGGCAATGCGATGACATGCAGCGCGAAGAAGCGGTTGAGCGTGGCGTCGCTGGGCAGGTAGTCGCCCATGATCCATTCGGTCAGGCCGTTGCCGATCACCGGTATCGCGCCGAACAGCGAGATGATCACCTTGGCGCCCCAGAACGACATCTGGCCCCACGGCAGCACGTAGCCCATGAACGCTTCGGCCATCAGCACCAGGTAGATCAGCATGCCCAGGATCCACACCAGCTCGCGCGGCTTCTGGTAACTGCCGTACAGCAGGCCGCGGAACATGTGCAGGTAGACCACGATGAAGAACAGCGAGGCCCCGGTGGAGTGCATGTAGCGGATCAACCAGCCCCACTCCACATCACGCATGATGTATTCGATGGAACCGAACGCCTCGGCGGCGTTGGTCTTGTAGTGCATCGTCAGGAAGATGCCGGTGACGATCTGGTTGACCAGCACCAGCAGCGCCAGCGAACCGAAGTAGTACCAGATGTTGAAGTTCTTCGGCGCGTAGTACTCGCTGACGTGCTTGCGGTACACCGGCATCAGGCCCGGTGCCCGGGCATTGACCCAGTCGGCCACGCCGCTGGCGGTACGGCTGAGGATATTGGCCATCAGGCAGCCCCCTGCGGATCGACACCGATGATGATGGTGTTGTCGTCCTGGTAGTGGTGCGCGGGCACCTTCAGGTTGATCGGCGCCGGCACGTCCTTGAAGACGCGGCCGGACATATCGAAGCGCGACTTGTGGCAGGGGCAGAAGTAGCCGCCCTTCCACTGCGGGTCGTAGGGTTCAGGCCGGATCTCGGCGACCATTTCCGGCGAGCAGCCCAGGTGCGTGCACAGGCCGACCAGCACGGAGATGTCCGGCTTGATCGAGCGCAGCTCGGGGTTCTGCTTCAGCACGTACTCCGGCTGCTGGTCCTTCTCGCCGGACTCGGGGTCCTTGAGACGGCCATCCAGCCCGTGCAGCGCATCGAGGATCGCCTTGGACCGTTTGACGATCCAGATCGGCTGGCCACGCCATTCCACGATCAGGCGTTGGCCTTCCTGCAGGGCGCTGATGTCGGCCACCACCGGTGCGCCGGCAAGCTTGGCGCGGGCACTGGGGTTCCAGGATTTGATGAAAGGAACTGCGGTGAATCCGACGCCGACGGCGCCCACCACGGCTGTGGTGGCAGAAAGAAAACGCCGACGTCCGGTGTTGACTGGATCGTGTACCCCATCGTTGGCCATCCGGCACTCCGATATTGATTAGGTAGCTTTAAGGCTGCCAGCGGATCCGGTGGGGGCCAGAGCCGCATTGAATCACGGTCGAGTGTAGCGGAACCGTCGCGCGCCACACAACGCATTGCAACAACATTGATTGCGGGGTTGCCGGCCAGCGGCCGGTCGGTACCGGCCATTGCCCAGGGGTTGCCGGCCAGCGGCCTGCACTACTGGTGCGTCAATGCGGTGCGGTAACGCTCGGCCAGCTGCCCGACCCGGCGCACGTAGTACTGGGTTTCGCTGTAGGGCGGTACGCCACCATGGCGGTCGACCGCGCCTTCGCCGGCGTTGTAGCCCGCCGCCGCCAGAGTCAGATCGCCATTGAAGCGCTTCAACAACCACGCAAGATACTGCACGCCGCCACGGATGTTCTGCCCGGCATCGTAGGAATCACTGACCCCGAAGCGGGCAGCGGTCGGCGGCATCAGCTGCATCAGGCCCTGCGCACCCGCGCGGCTGAGCGCGGTCGGGTTGTAGGCCGACTCGGCGTGGATGATCGCGCGCACCACAGCCTCTTCCACGCCGAACTCGCGCGCGGCCGAGGTGATCTCGGCCTGGAAGGCCGAGGTGTTCAGGCGCACGGTGCCGAAGTCCACGCGTGGATTGACCCCGCACGCGTAGCAGCGCTCCATGAAACTGTAGCGGATGGTCCGCACCGGGCCGAGATTGGCGACCTGGGTCGGGCGCGCACTGGTGTAGTGGCGCACGCCGTCCTTCATGAAGGAATAGACCTGGCCGCTGACCATGCGTCCGGCGCGCAGGGCGACCGGCTGTGCTGGAGCAGCTGCGGGTGCGGATGCGGGTACGGACGCAGGTGCGACCGTTGCCGGCGTTGCGGCGCTGGCGGCAACGGCCACCGGATTGCGTTCGATGCTGGCCACTGCGGTCGGCGTCGGCCTTGGCGCGGCCACCACCGGGCGCGGCGCCGGACGGGGGTCGCGGCTGTAGCTGATGGTACTGCAGCGCGCACCCGCCACCCGCTTGCTCACATAACTGGTGACGCCGTCAGGGCCCTGGCACTTGTACAGGGTTCCGGCGCTGGCCGGCGCAGCGGTCAGCGCAGCGATGATGATCGCCGTTGTCCCCAGTATCCCCTTCATGGCGGCGAGTGTCCCAGCTTCGCCGGGGCTTGCCAAGCGATGTGGCTCAGCCTGTGACCGGCGGCACAGCCAGCACCTGGCCCAGCCCGGCCAGGCGCTGGGCCAGTTCGTCGCGCAGGCCTGGCGGCGTGGTCCACAGCGCCACCGGCACGCGGTCCAGGCTCAGGATCTGCGCCAGCATCATGCCCCGGCTCTCAGCACCCATGCGCAGCAGGCAGTGCTCGGCGCCGTCCGCCTCCAGCACCCCGCACCAGGGCGGAATGCGCCCTTCCAGCTCGGCGCGGCTGCCGGCCAGGCGCAGGATCGCCTGCAGCGCGAACGGGGCCTGGCTGACTGCCTGCCGCACCATTACATCCGGCGGTGCCGGGGTGCGTCGGTGCATGCCCGGCTCGGAGCATTCGCGTACCGCGCCCATCCGGTCCACGCGCAGGGTGCGCCAGTCCTGGCGGCCCAGATCCCAGGCCAGCAGGTACCAGCGCCGCCCGTAATTGACCAGATGCTGGGCCTCGACCTCGCGCTGGGTCACCGCGTCCTGCGCACTGCGGTACTCGAAGGCCAGCCGCGCCGCCTGCCGGCAATGCAGGGCCAGCCGGCCCAGCAGGCGTGCATCGGTTGACGGAAGATCGGACAGGGTAGCCGTCGCTGCATGCACCTCGCCTGCCTGCTGGCGACGGCGGGCCGGCACCAGCGGGTCGAGCTTGGACAGCAGGCCACGCGCGGTGTCGTCGATCCCGGCGACGGTGGCCGAGGCCGCACGCAGCGCGATGGCCAGGGTGGTCGCCTCCTCCTCGTCCAGCAGCATCGGCAACACCGGCGCGCCGGACCCCAGCTGGTAGCCGCCACCAACGCCGGCCGAGGCCTGTACCGGGTAACCCAGCTCGCGCAGGCGCTCGATGTCACGGCGGATGCTGCGCCGGTCCACACCCATGCGCTCGGCCAGTTCGGCCCCGGACCACTGGCGGCGGGCCTGCAGCAGGGCGATCAGGCGCAACAGTCGATGGGCGGTATGGCGCATGAAGGATCGAGGACAGAAGTCGTCCGCAATAGTGCCCCAGGATGAGCTCCAGTTCACCACCCACCGCAAGGAGCAATGCCATGACATCCCGCCAGATCACCCTGTACCACGCCGCCCGTTCACGCTCGAGCGGCGCCGTGGCCCTGCTCGAAGCGCTGGGTGCCGACTACCGCATGCAGGTGCTGGACCTGAAGGCCGGCGCCAACCTGGCCCCGGCCTACCTGGCCATCAACCCGATGGGCAAGGTGCCGGCCATCGTCCACAACGGCGCACTGGTGACCGAGCAGGTGGCGATTTACCTGTACCTGGCCGACCTGTACCCGGAAGCCGGGCTGGCCCCGCCGATCGGCGACGCCCTGCGCGGCCCCTACCTGCGCTGGATGGCCTTCTACGGCGCCTGTTTCGAGCCGGCGATGATCGACAAGGCGATGCATCGCGAGCCGCCGCCGCGCCTGATGTCGCCCTACAACGACGCGGAGACGGTGCTGCAGGTGATCGAAGCCCAGCTGGCGCAGGGGCCGTACCTGCTCGGCGAGACGATGAGCGCCGCCGACGTGCTGTGGGGCAATGCGCTGGCCTGGACCACCGCCTTTGGCCTGGTGCAGCCGGCGCCGGCAACGGCTGATTACATTGCACGGATGAGTGCGATGACCGCTTTCGACCGTTCGCGGCAGATCGATGCGGAGCTGGCAGCGGCCTGAGGCATGCCGACGGGCGCGGCCGGGCGCTACCGGGGGGGACCCGGAATTCCAGTAGATCCACGCCATGCGTGCATGACCCGCCCGCCGTGCCTGCGGGACGGAAAGCAGCCAGGCATGGCCTGGCTCTACTGGGCCGGCGCGCGCGCTGGGATGCGGGTAGAATTGCCCGCTTTCCCGCCACCCGAATGGATTAAGCGCCATGACCGGGACGCCAGACGTCTTTCCGCCCGCCACGCCGGGCGGTACCCCGCTCGTTGCCCTGCCCGCCGGTCCGCGCAAGCCCGACCAGGTGAAAGGCAAGCTGTACATCAAGACCCACGGTTGCCAGATGAACGAGTACGACTCGGCCAAGATGGCCGACGTGCTTGCCGCCAGCGATGGGCTGGAACTGACCGACAGCCCGGACGACGCCGACGTCATCCTGGTCAATACCTGCTCCATCCGCGAGAAAGCGCAGGAGAAGGTATTCAGCCAGCTGGGCGTATGGAAGAGCCTGAAGAACAAGGGCCGCGAGGTCATCATCGGCGTGGGCGGCTGCGTCGCTTCGCAGGAAGGCGAGGCAATCATCAAGCGCGCGCCGTTCGTCGACCTGGTGTTCGGCCCGCAGACCCTGCACCGCCTGCCGGAATTGATCCGTGCACGGCGCGAGCAGAAGCGCCCGCAGGTGGACATCAGCTTCCCTGAGATCGAGAAGTTCGACCGCCTGCCCGAGCCACGCGCCGAAGGTGCTTCGGCCTTCGTCTCGATCATGGAAGGTTGTTCCAAGTACTGCTCGTTCTGCGTGGTGCCCTACACCCGCGGTACCGAAGTCAGCCGCCCGTTCGAGGACGTGGTGGTGGAGGTGGCGCAGCTGGCTGCACAGGGCGTGCGTGAGATCAACCTGCTCGGCCAGAACGTCAACGCCTACCGTGGGCCCTATGGGGACGGCGAGTTCGCCGACCTCGGCCTGCTGATCCGCACCATCGCCGAGATCGATGGCGTCGGCCGCATCCGCTTCACCACCTCGCATCCGCTGGAGTTCAGCGATTCGCTGATCGACGCGTTCCGCGACGTGCCGCAGCTGGCCAACTTCCTGCACCTGCCGGTACAAGCAGGCAGCGACCGCGTGCTGTCGGCGATGAAGCGTGGCTACACCGCACTGGAATTCAAGTCGAAGATCCGCAAGCTGCGCGCGGTGCGCCCGGACATCTCGATCAGCTCGGACTTCATCGTCGGTTTCCCCGGCGAGACCGATGCCGACTTCGAGAAGACCATGAAGCTGATCGAGGACATCGGCTTCGACCACAGCTTCTCCTTCATCTATTCGCGTCGCCCGGGTACACCGGCTGCGGATCTGGAGGACACGATCAGCGATGCCGAGAAGCACGCGCGCCTGTCGCGCCTGCAGGAACGCATCAATGCGCACGCTGCCGGCATTTCCGAAAAGATGGTCGGTACCGTGCAGACGGTGCTGGTGGAAGGTCCTTCGCGGAAGAACCCGAACGAACTGACCGGCAAAACCGAGAACATGCGTTCGGTGAATTTCCCGGCGCCGGCACGATTGATCGGCCAGTTCGTGGACGTGGTGATCACCGAAGCGCTGACCAATTCGCTGCGCGCGCGGGTGGTGGCGGAATAAGGTTAGGGTGTGCCGACCAACGGTCGGCACCAGATCGGAAGAGCCGCCACTACCGGATGGCATGCCTCAATCCAATCGCTTGCGGAAACGCAGGATCGCCAGAGTCATCATCACCACGATGAAGGCCAGCAGCGCCAGTGCATCGTGCCACAGCTCCCACAGCGAGGCGCCGCGCAGCATGATGCCGCGCACCAGGCGCAGGAAGTGGGTCAGCGGCAGCACTTCGGCCAGCCACTGCACCGGCCGTGGCATGCCGACGAACGGGAACATGAAGCCCGACAACAGGATCGACGGCAGGAACAGGAACAGCGTCATCTGCATCGCCTGGAACTGCGAGCGCGCGCGCGTGGAGATCAGCAGGCCCAGCGCCAGGTTGGCCAGCACCAGCAGCACCGCGGCCAGATAGATGTCCAGCAGGCTGCCGCGGATCGGCACCTGGAACAGCCAGGTGCCCAGCACCAATACCAGCGTGGTCTGCAGCAGACCGATAGCCGCATAGGGCAGAACCTTGCCGACCATCAGTTCGCTGCGCGACACCGGTGTGGCGATCAGCAGTTCCATGTTGCCGCGCTCGCGTTCGCGCACCACCGCTACGGCCGTGAACATCACCAGGGTCATGGTCAGGATCACCCCGATCAGGCCCGGCACGATGTTCACCGCCGAACGCCGCTGCGGGTTGTAGAAACTGGTCACGCTGATCGGACCACCAGCGATGCTGCCTTCGCGCAGCGGCCGCGTGTTGCTGGCCGGTCGCGTATCCAGCGGCACCTGTGCCAGCTGGATCGCTGCGCTCTGTACCACGGTGTCGCTGCCGTCGACCAGCACCTGTACCGCCTCGCGTCCATCGAAGCGACGACGCTCGAAGTCGGCCGGCACCACGATGCCGACACTGATTTCGCCACGGCGCAGCGCCTGCATCAGTTCATCGGGCGTGTACGCCTCGCTGCGCGGCGTGATCACGCCGGTGGCGACCATGTCCTGCACCAGCGCGCGTGACGCCGCGCTGTTGGCCTGGTCGGCGACACCGGCGTTGAGATGGCGCAGGTTGAGATTGATCGCGTAGCCGAACAGCAGCAGCTGCATCACCGGAATGCCGACGATCATCGCCAGCGTGATGCGGTCGCGGCGCAGCTGCCGCAGCTCCTTGAGCATGATCGCCCACAGGCGGCGCAGGTTCATGCCGCCGGCTCCCGGCCACGGCCGCGGGTGGCCGCCACGAACACGTCTTCCAGGTTCGGTGCCACCGCCTCGATGCGGGCCTGCGGATCGGCGCTGGCCAGCGCGCGCCGCAATGCGGCGGCGTCCGCGACATCCTCGCTGCACAATACCCGCAGCTGGGTGCCGATCTGCGCCACGCTCAGCACGCCGGGCAGCTCAGACAGTGCGCGGCTGGCCTGGCGCGGCTGCGTCGAGGTGACCTGCAGCGTGCGGCCGTCCAGCCGTGCACACAGTTCGGCCGGCGTGCCATCGGCCACCAGCGCGCCTCGATCGAGGATCGCCAGCCGGTGGCAACGCTCGGCCTCGTCCATGTAGTGGGTCGACACCAGCACCGTCGTACCGGCATCGGCCAGCTCGAACAGGGCTTCCCAGAAATCGCGGCGCGATTCGGGATCGACCGCACTGGTCGGCTCGTCCAGGAACAGCAGTTCGGGCGAATGCACCACGGCACCGGCCAGGGCCAGGCGCTGCTTCTGGCCACCACTGAGCGTGCCAGCCAGTTGTGGCTGGCGGTCCTGCAGCCGGTATTGCTGCAGCAGTTCGTCGACCCGCTGCCGGGCCTGTGCGCGCGGCAGGTCCTGGATGGCGGCGAGGAACTCCAGGTTCTCGCGCACCGACAGATCTTCGTACAACGAGAAGCGCTGGGTCATGTAGCCGATGCGTCGGCGCAGCGCTTCGGCCTGCTCGGGAACCGCCAACCCCAGCACCTCGATCTGCCCTGCGCTGGGTTCCAGCAGGCCGCACAGCATGCGGATGGTGGTCGACTTGCCAGACCCGTTCGGGCCCAGAAAACCGTATACCTGTCCGCGCGGTACGGTCAGGTCGACGTTGTCCACGGCCAGCAGCTCGCCGAAGCGGCGGGTCAGGCCCCGCGCATGCACCGCGATGTCCGCACCGGTGTTCAGAAGCGCACCTGTACCGGAAGACCCGCTGGCAGTTTCTGCATGTCGCTGTTTCCGTCCACTTCAATCTCGGCCAGATAGCTCAGCCGTTCGACGTCATCGCCGGTCAGTGCGTAGTACGGCGTGAACGATGGTTCGCTACGGATTGCACGTACATGCCCCTTCAGCACGGTGTTGCCGCCTTCCAGCTGTATCTGTGCGGCCTGCCCGACCTTCACCTGCAGACGCAGCGGTTGCGGCAGGTAGACGCGCGCATAGGGGCGCTTGCCGACCAGCATCACTGCCAGCGGCGCACCGATCGGTGCCTGGTCCCCCTGCCGGTAGGGCAATGCATCGACTACCCCGTCGCGCGGTGCACGCAACTGCAGCTTCTGCAGGTTCACGCTCTGTACCACCTGCTGTGCCCGTGCGGCATCGGCGGCCGCCTGGCCCTGGGCGATATCCTGCACACGGCTGCCGTGCACCTGCTCCAGCCAGGCCTGTTCGGCGGCACGCACGCTGGCCTCGGCATTGCCGGCGGCGGCACGTGCGCGATCCAGTTCGGCGGCGGCGATCAGGCGCTGCTGCGCCAACGGCTGGACCCGTCGGTAATAGGCACTTGCTTCGGCAGCCTGTGCGCGCAACGCGGCCAGTTGTGCCTGGGCCTGAGCGATCTGCTCCTGGCGTGGGCCGATCTGCAGTTCTTCCAGCTGCGCCTGCGCACGCGCCGTATCAGCCTGCGCTGCGGCGAACTGCGCGTCTCCCCGCGCCGGGTCCAGCTGCATCAGCACGGTCCCGGCCTTGACCTGCTGGCCCTCGCGCACCTCCACCGTGGCGATCACTTCGGCCGCCGGTGCCGGCACCGTGATCCGGTCCCACTCCAGCGTGCCCAGCGCAGTCGGCGTTGACTGCCCACACCCCACCAGCAGGCCGATGCCCGCCAGTCCGATTCCACGCATCCCGTTGCCGATGCCCATGCCATCCCCTCCTGCGACGGCGACACGGTGCCATGTGCCCCGTGCACCCTCAATGATTCCAATCAGCCCTGACGGTTTTTTCACCACGCGTGGGCAAGCCTTTTGCTGCAAGGCTCCGCACCACCTATCCACAGGTTGATTCGGCATCATTCCACAACCGTTGTGGAAATCCGGCAGGACCCGGCGCTGTTGCTCGCCCGGCAACGAAACCTGCACTGCCATCACGATGAATGCCCCCCGTGCAGGCGCCCCGTGGCAGTGCTGCCGTAGCGACCGGCGACCATGACGCTTTTTTCACCAGGACCTCATGGGCCTTGTGGCACAAGCATTGCGAAGGTCTATCCACAGGTTTCCGCGTGCCCCGTCCACACCGGGTGTGGAAAACGCTGTATCGACCGTCTGCTGGCCGTGTGCCCCGCACGCGCGCTACCCTTGTCCTCCCTGAATACACTGCGGTGGAAGGCGTCCGCCCCACCCCAAGCAATGAAAAGCATCGATCATCGAGACTTCACCCTGTCGCCGGAAGACAACGAGCGACTGGCCAACCTGTGCGGCCCCTTCGACGGGCACCTGCGCCAGATCGAGCTGAAGCTCGGCGTGGAGATCGCAAATCGTGGCTTCGTGTTCCGCATCAGCGGCCCCAACGAAGCCATCGTCGAGGCGCAGAAGCTGGTTGAAGCGCTGTACGCCGAAGCCGGCGAAACGACCTTCGACAACCACGCCATCCACCTGCGCCTGGCGCAGGCCAATGTCGAGCAGATCGCCGAGCGCTCCTACGAAGCGCAGGAGGTTGCGATCAAGGTCAAGCGCGGCACAGTGCGCGGCCGCGGCGCCAACCAGGGCCGTTACCTGCACCAGATCGCCACCCACGACATCAACTTCGGCATCGGCCCGGCCGGCACCGGCAAGACTTTCCTGGCCGTGGCCAGCGCGGTCGAAGCCCTGAATGAATCGCGGGTGCAGCGCCTGATCCTGGTGCGCCCGGCGGTGGAGGCCGGCGAGAAGCTTGGCTTCCTGCCCGGCGACCTGAGCCAGAAGGTCGATCCCTACCTGCGACCGCTGTACGACGCCCTGTACGAGATGATGGGCGTGGAAAAGGTGGTCAAGCTGCTGGAGAAGAACGTCATCGAGATCGCGCCGCTGGCCTACATGCGCGGCCGCACGCTCAACGATGCGTTCGTGATCCTGGACGAAGCACAGAACACCACCATCGAGCAGATGAAGATGTTCCTGACCCGCCTGGGCTACAGTTCCACTGCGGTGGTCACCGGTGACCTGACCCAGACCGACCTGCCCAAGCACGTGAAGTCCGGCCTGCGCGACGCCATCGACGTGCTGCGTGAGGTCGAGGGCGTCAGCTTCACCTTCTTCGAATCCCGTGATGTGGTCCGCCACCCGCTGGTCGCGCGCATCGTGAGCGCGTACGACCGCCGCGACCTGCATCAGATCCAACCTGGAGCAACTCCATGACCCGTGGTCCCGTGCGATTGGACGTCGCCGTCAGCTATGCCCTGCCGCGCGCCGGCCTGCCGGCGGCAGTGAGCTTCCGCAAGTGGGTGGCCGCCGCGTTGAAGGGCCGCATCCGCGAGGCCGATCTGGCCATCCGCGTGGTCGATGCCAAGGAAGGACAGTCGTTGAACCGCCATTACCGCGGCAAGGACTACGCCACCAACGTGCTCAGCTTCCCGGCCGAAGTGCCCGAAGGCCTGCCCAAGGGCGTCAAATTCCCGCTGCTGGGTGACCTGGTGATCTGTGCTCCGGTCGTGGCACGGGAGGCCGACGAACAGAGCAAGGCGCTCAATGCCCATTACGCGCATCTGACCGTGCACGGCGTGCTGCACCTGCTCGGCTGGGACCACGAGGACGACAAGGAAGCCGAGGCGATGGAGCAGCTGGAGCGGGAAATCCTGGCCGAGCTGGGCATCGACGATCCATACGCGGGCGAGCGCTGAGCGGGCCACCGCCCGTCGCCAGGAACACGAGAGGAACAAGGATGACCTCGGGAAACAGCTCAATGATGTTTGTGATCGGCGCCACTTTGTTCGCCATGCTGCTGGTGCTGGGCGCGTATGCCGTGCGCCGCATCAGCGCCCACGAACCCAGCGGCAGGCACTGGCTGCTGCGCAGCCTGGCCCTGCTCTCGCCCGTGTGCCTGCTGGCCGGGCTGGCGATCGGCATGATCGGCCCGCACCTCAGCGGACGGTTGGAACCGGCCCATCTCCCCGGTCTGCTTGAAACGTCGATGGTGCTGACGCTGGTGGGTGCACTGACCCTTCCGCTCCTGTGGCGGATGATCGTGCACCGCCGCCTGGGCCGCTCCGTGAACGCACTCCCGTTCTTCCACGCCAGCCGTACCTCGCTGCTGGTGCTGTTCGTGCTGGCTGTGATCTACATGAAAGTGGGCAGGACCGCGGCAGCGGAACTGATGCCCTGGCTGACCAGCCCGGGCCTATGGCCGGCGGTGGCGCGCATCGCGGGGCAATCGATGCAGGTCGCCATGCTTGCGGTCGTGCTGACCCTCTCACTGATGGTCGTGCGGCGGGCGATGACTGGTTTCCTGCGCCTTCTCACCGGGCTGTTCAGGCGCTCGCCGGGGCTATGATGGCGGCCCTTCGCCTGCGGAAACCGACCGTGTCACTGCGCTGCTGCCTGCCCCTGCTCTGTGCCCTCGCCGCTCCCTCCGCCTTCGCCACCAGCCTGGACCTGCCGGCCCTGATCGAATGCCGCCAGGGCGTGGCCGAGCAGGCCGCGCTGGCGCCGCTGCTGGCCGATCCGCTGAAGGCCGTGGCCCAGGGCCTGCAGCCGCTGCCGCAGGGCAACCAGTTCATGAGCGAGTTCCGGCTGGCCAGCCCGATCACCGTCTTCGGCCAACAGACCGAGCGGGTGGCGGTGGCCGGCGCCAGCATCATGGCGGTGCTCGACCAGGCCGACCCACGCCCGCTGGCCAAACGGCTGGAATTGGAGACCGGCTACGACCAGGACGGCAAGTTCATGGCCGGTCGCGAACTGGTCAGCCGCGACGTGACCGACCCGAAGACCGGCGAGGCCCAGATCGAGTCGATCATCCTCAGCGTCTCCACCGTGGCCTCCCACCCCGGCAAGACCCTGGCCGGCTGCACCTACAGCCTGGACCTGCCCGAGGAGGAGCCGGCCCCGGCCGCCCCAACCCCGGCCACCGGCAGTCACTGACAGGCCGTCACATCCTGCTAGACTTGGGTCAACGCCCGGCCTGCCGGGTGCCTTTTTTCCAGAGATGTCAGAAGACGACAGTAGTAGCTCCCCTGCGGAGCACAGTGAAAAGAAGCGCGGCTGGCTTGAACGCCTGACCTCCGCCTTCTCCGGCGAACCCCATACCCGCGACGAGCTGGTCGCTGTCCTGCACACCGCGCAGGAAGAGGGTCTGATCGCCGCCGATACCCTGAAGATGATGGAAGGCGCCATTTCGGTGGCCGAGCTGACCGTGGGCGACGTGATGATTTCGCGCTCGCAGATGGTCTCGCTGCCGGTTGAAGCGCCCTTCCTGGAACTGATGAAGCAGGTGGTCGAATCCGGCCATTCGCGCTTCCCGGTACACGGCGAGAACAAGGACGACATCCTTGGCATCCTGTTGGCAAAGGACCTGCTGCGCGGCGTGGTTGCCGACAACGGCCCGGCCAACGTGCGCGAGCTGCTGCGCCCGGCGGTGCTGATCCCGGAAGCGAAGAAGCTCAACGTGCTGCTGAAGGAATTCCGCCTGTCGCGCAACCACATGGCCATCGTGGTGGACGAGTACGGCGGTGTCGCCGGCCTGGTCACCATCGAGGACGTGCTGGAACAGATCGTCGGCGAGATCGACGATGAGCATGACGAGGCTGAAGATCCCTCGGCGCAGATCGCCATCCAGTCCGACGGCCAGTACGTGGTCGACGCGCTGACCCCGATCGGCGACTTCAACGAGCGCTTCGGCGCGACGTTCTCCGACGAGGACTACGACACCATCGGCGGCCTGGTCACCGAGGCCGTGGGCCATCTGCCGGAAGTCGGTGACGAGCTGGCGCTGGATCGCTTCATGTTCCGCGTGGCCCGCGCCGATGCGCGCCGGGTACAGGCCTTCCACGTGACCGTGCTGCCGCCGGACGCGCAGGACGACGCTTGAAGCGCCGCGGCCTGATCCTCATGGTGTGGCTGGCACTGTGCGTGCTGGCCATGGCCCTGCCGCTGGCCGCCTTCGCGCAGCCGGTCGCAGCCACACCTGCCGTACCCGCGACCAACGCTGAAGCCCCTGCCCCGCGCATCGGCGTGGTGACCATGCAGCCGGGCACCGTGTTCTTCGAACGCTTCGGCCACGACGCCATCGTCGTGGTCGATCCGGTCAGCGGCGAGGCAACCTCGTACAACTTCGGCTACTTCGATCCGTCCGAGGACGATTTCATCAGCCGCTTCGCACGCGGCGACATGATGTATTACCTGGTGGCGCTGCCGTTGCAGCAGGACCTGTCCTACTACGACGAGACCGGCCGTGGCGCCAGCGTGCAGTGGCTGGACCTGCGCCCGGACCAGGCGCGTGCGCTGGCCGCCGACCTGGCCGAGCGGGCCAAGCCGGAAAACGCGCGCTACCACTACGATTACTACACCGCCAACTGCGCCACGATGGTGCGCGACACGGTGGACAAGGCATTGGGTGGCGGCCTGCAGTCGCAGCTGTCGGGGCGCTCGCGCGGCAACACCTACCGCAGTGAATCGGTCCGCCTGGCGTCGCCGGCACCGTGGATGTGGCTGGGCTTCGATGTCGGCCTTGGGCCGTTCGCCGACCAGCCGCTGTCGCGCTGGCAGGAAGCCTTCGTGCCGATGCGCCTGGCCGATGCGCTGCGCCAGGCACGCAACAGCGATGGCCGTCCGCTGGTGCAGTCCGAACAGGAACTGCTGCCGCATCGTATCGATGCGGAGCCGAAGGAATTCGCGCGCCGCTGGTGGCCGTGGCTGCTGCTCGGGCTGATCGTGGCCGGCGGCGTGCTGGCGCTGCGCAACCGCCCGCGCCTGCTGGCCGGGCTGGCCCTGCCGTTCTGGCTGCTGTGCGCCCTGTTCGGTGGCGTGCTGGTGTTCCTGTGGGGCTTCAGCATCCACTACGCCGCATGGGCCAACCGCAACCTGCTGTTGCTCTCGCCGCTGGCCGTGCTGCTGTTGCCGGGTGCAATCGCCCTGCTGCGCCGTCGCGTGCCGGGTCGCATGTTCAGGATCGTGTTGTGGCTGCTGGCGGTACAGGCGGTGGCCGCGCTGGTGCTGCACTGGCTGAGCCTGCAGGCGCAGTACAACGTGCAATGGATCGTGCTGTTGCTGCCCGTCCACGTCGCGCTGGCGTGGGTGCTGGGGCGTACTCCTCACTTGTCCAAAACACAGCCCTGACGCACGATGGCGGGCATGTCATTGCCCGCCTCTGCTGCCGCGCCCGCCTCGGCCAACCCCGCCTGCGTCATCAACTGCGTCCACTACGATGACGAAGGCAAACGCCACGACATCACCCTGGACGCCATCAGCGATGTCATTGCCAGTGGCAACGGCTTCGTCTGGGTCGGCCTGTACGACCCCAATGATGATGTGTTGTTGAAACTGCAGGAAGAGTTCTGCCTGCACGATCTGGCCATCGAGGATGCGCGCAACGCGCACCAGCGGCCCAAGGTCGAGACCTACGGCAATTCCATGTTCGTGGTGGTGACCACCGCGCAGATGGTCGACGAGCGCATCCAGTACGGCGAAACCCATGCCTTCCTCGGCCCGCGCTTCCTGGTGACGGTACGCCATGGCGCTTCGCTGTCCTATGCCCCGGTGCGTGCGCGGGTGGAACGCGAGCCGCAGCTGCTGAAGATGGGCCCGTCGTACTTCCTGTACGCGGTGACCGACTTCGTGGTCGACAACTACCTGCCGATCGTGCACCGCTTCCGCGACACCCTGGACCTGCTGGAGAAGGACATCTTCGCCGACACCTACAAGCGCAGCACGGTGGTGCGGCTGTACGAGCTCAAGCGCGAGCTGAACAAGATGCGGATGGCGGTGGCGCCGCTGCAGGATGTGCTGGCGCAGCTGCGCCGCTACCAGGGCGAGCTGATCCCCGACGAAGTGAAGCTGTACATCCGCGACGTCCACGACCACGCAGTACGCATCAGCGATGTGATCGACACCCTGCGTGAGATGCTCGGCACCGCGCTGAGCGTGAACCTGTCGCTGGTGACACTGGCGCAGGGCGAGACGGTCAAGCGGCTGGGTGCATGGGCCGCGCTGCTGGCGGCGCCGACACTGATCACCAGCTGGTACGGCATGAACTTCAGCCACATGCCGGAGTTGAGCGAGCCGTGGTCGTACCCGCTGATGATCGTGGGCGTGGGCGGTGTGTGCGTGGGGCTGTACCGGTTGTTCAAGCGCGCGAAGTGGTTGTAGGGCGTATCGACCAACGGTCGATACCCACCGCGCAGGTAGGCCACGACCGTTGGCCGTGGCGCATGACCCGCCTTCTGTAGAGTCGAGCCATGCTCGACTTGCTATACGACGCATTCCGTAGAATCGAGCGAAGCGCAGTCGAGCATGGCTCGACTCTACAGAAGCAGCGGCATCAAGCCACGTAGACGGTCTTGATGTTCATGAACTCATGGATGCCGTGGTCGGCCAGCTCCCGGCCGAAACCGGACTGTTTGCTGCCGCCGAACGGAAGCCGCGCGTCGCTCTTGACGATGGCGTTGACGAACGCGGCACCGCATTCCATGCGCTGCGCGAAACGTTCGCCGCGCACCGGATCGCGCGTCCACACGCTGCCGCCCAGGCCGAAGCGGGTGTCGTTGGCCACGCGCAGTGCCTCGGCCTCATCCTTGACCCGGATCACTGCGGCCACCGGCCCGAACAGCTCCTCGTCATACGCCGGCATGCCCGGGCCGACCTGGTCGAGCACCGTGGCCGGATAGCCGGCATGGGTGCCGGCAATCGGCTCACCACCGATCAGCACCCGCGCGCCCTTGGCCACGCTGGCCTGCACCTGCTTGTGCAGTTCGTCACGCAGGTCGGCGCGAGCCATGGGCGCCAGCGTGGTACCGCGCTCATCGGGATCGCCGTACTGGCGCTCGCCCGCCGCCTGCACAAAGCGACGGGTGAATTCATCGGCCACCGCCTCGACCACGATGAAGCGCTTGGCCGCGATGCAGGTCTGCCCGCTGTTGTCGAAGCGCGACTTCACCGCCGCCGCCACGGTCTTGTCGAGGTCGGCATCGTCGAGCACCACGAAGGCATCGCTGCCACCCAGCTCCATCACCGACTTCTTCAGCTGGCTGCCCGCGTTGGATGCGATCGAGCGCCCTGCCCGCTCGCTGCCGGTCAGCGTCACCGCCTTCACCCGTGCGTCGCGCAGCACCTCGGCCGCCTGGTCGTTGTCGATGTGCAGTACATCGAACACGCCGTCAGGCAGGCCACCGTCACGGCATACCGCCAGGATCAGGTCGGCGCACTGCGGCACGTTGCTGGCGTGTTTGAGCAGGGCCACGTTGCCTGCCATGAACGCCGGGGCGAGGAAACGAAACACCTGCCAGATCGGGAAATTCCACGGCATCACCGCGAACACGCAGCCGATCGGCTCGTAGCGCACATAGCTGCGCTGGGCTTCGGTGTCGATCAGCTGCGGCTTGAGATAATCAGCTGCGTGGTCGGCGTAGAACTCGCAGGCCGCCGCGCACTTGTCGACCTCGGCCAACGCCTCTGCCTTGAGCTTGCCCATCTCGTGGGTCATCGCCTGCTGCAGATCGTCGCGGCGCGCACGCAGTTGGCCAGCGATCTGCTTGAGGATCGCCCCCCGCTCCTGCAGCGAGCGCTCGGCCCAGCCGGGGAAGGCATCGGCAGCGGCCTGCAGGCGCTGCTCGACGTCGGCAGCACCCATCAGTTCATGGCGGTAGGTCACCTGGCCGGTGGCCGGGTCGACAATCTCGACGGTCATGGGGGATCTCCATCTGGAAGACCCCCATTGTTCGCCGCCGGCCGTGAGCCGGATGTTGCCGACGCTGTCGACAAACCGTGTGCTCAGCCGTTGTCCTGGCGTGCCAGCTGCAGGTCGCGCTGGCGCCGTTTCTCGGCACGCGCGTTGATGTACCAGCCGATCACCGCGGCGATCGACACCGCCGACACCAGCAGGGTGGCCAACGCGTTGATCTTCGGGCTGATGCCCATGCGCACCGAGGCGAACACCTTCATCGGCAGCGTGGTCGAGCCCGGCGTGGCGACGAAGCTGGCCACCACCACGTCATCCAGCGACAGGGTGAACGCCAGCAGCCAACCGGCCACCAGCGCCGGCGCGATGATCGGCAGCGTGATGCGGCCGAACACGGTCAGCCGGCTGGCGCCAAGGTCCATCGCGGCTTCTTCCAGCGACAGGTCCATTTCCTGCAGGCGCGAGGACACCACCACGGTGACGAAGCACAGGGTGAAGGTGACGTGGGCGATCCAGATGGTGGTCAGGCCGCGCGCCGGAAAGCCGGGAATCGCGCCCATAGAGGCCAGCAGCGCCATCAGCGAGAAGCCCAGGATCACATCCGGCATCACCAGCGGCGCGGTCACCAGCGCGCCGAACAGCGGCTTGCCACGGAAGCGCTTGAAGCGCGTCATCACCATCGCCGCCAGCGTGCCCAGCACGGTGGCGGTACAGGCGGTCCAGAACGCCACCACCAGGCTGGTCCACATCGCATCCATCAGCGCGCGGTCGGCGAACAGGTCGCTGTAGGCGCGGGTGGAGAACCCGGCCCAGACCATCGCCAACCGCGAGCTGTTGAACGAATAGAACATCAACAGCAGGATCGGCAGGTACAGGAAGGCGAAGCCGAGCAGCAGCACGCCCAGCCCGAGGCCCTTTGCGCTACGCGGGCTCATGCCTGCTTCCCTTCCAGCAGGCGCTGCTGGGAACGGTTGAACAGCAGGATCGGCACCAGCAGCAACAGGATCATCGCAACTGCCATCGCCGACGCGCCCGGCCAGTTGCGGTTGTTGAAGAATTCATTCCACAGCTGGCGGCCGACCATCAGCGTTTCCGAGCCACCCAGCATTTCCGGAATCACGAATTCACCGATCGCCGGGATCATCACCAGCATGCAACCGGCGATGATGCCGGCCTTGGACAGCGGCAGGGTGATGCGCAGGAACGCCTGCCACGGCTTGGCACCGAGGTCGTAGGCAGCTTCCAGCAGGCGGTGGTCATGCTTGACCAGGTTGGCGTACAGCGGCAGCACCATGAACGGCAGATAGCAGTAGACGATGCCGATGTAGGCGGCGGTCGGGGTGTCGATCAGCTGCAGCTTGGGCAGGCCCATGCTGGTCATCAGCGATTGCAGGCCGGTGAACTGCAGGAACTGGTCGAGCAGGCCGTTGCGGTCCAGGATCGCCTTCCATGCATACACGCGGATCAGGAACGAGGTCCACGACGGCAGCACCACCAGCATCATTGCCACGTTGCGCGCGGCGGGCGACAGGCGGGCGATGGCGTAGGCCATCGGGTAGCCGATCAGCAGGGTCAGGAAGGTCGAGATCGCCGCGATCTTGATCGAGCTCAGGAACGCCTGCGCATAGATCGAATCGCGGAACAGCGCCAGGTAGTTTTCCAGGTTCAGCTTCAGCGAGAAGCCGCCGTCGGCGTACTGCAGCAGCCAGGTGTACGGCGGCGAGCCGACCCGGCTGAGCGAGAAGCTGATCATCAGCACGATCAGGAACGGCACTGCGAAGAACAGCAGCAGCCACAGATACGGAATGCCGATCACCGTGGCACGCAGCCCCGGCAACCAGCGCTTCAGGCCGGCGACGCTCATGAGGTCAGCACCACGCCGTCGTTGTCGCGCCAGTGCACCCACACCTCGTCGCCCCAGGTGAGACCATCACTGGCCCAGCGCTGCGAGTTGGCGAAGTTGGCCAGCACCTTGGCACCGCTGGGCAGGCGCACGTGGTACACCGAGTGGCTGCCGAAGTAGGCAATGTCCTCGATCACGCCCTGCGCCTTGTTGGTGTGCCCTTCCGGCTCGTCCTTGCCGATCATCACCTTTTCCGGGCGCAGCGCGAACGCGACCGGCTGCCCTTCATAGCCGGTGATGCCATGGGCGATGTAGATCGGCGCAGGGAACAGCGGCGAGCGCACGGTCACGTACTCGGGAAGGTCCTCGTCGATCACCCCGTCGAACAGGTTGACCGAACCGATGAACTCGGCGACGAAGCGGTTGGCCGGCTGCTCGTAGACCTCGTCCGGCTTGCCGACCTGCTGGATCCAGCCGGCATCCATCACCGCGATGCGGGTGGCCATGGTCATCGCTTCTTCCTGATCGTGGGTGACCATCACGCAGGTCACACCCGACGATTCGATGATGCTGACCAGTTCCAGCTGCATCTGCGAGCGCAGTTTCTTGTCCAGCGCGCCCATCGGCTCGTCCAGCAACAGCAGCTTCGGCCCTTTGGCCAGCGACCGCGCCAGCGCCACGCGCTGCTGCTGGCCGCCGGACAGCTGATGCGGCTTGCGCTTGCCCAGGTGCCCCATCTGCACCAGGTCCAGCATCTCGCCGACGCGCTTGTTGATCGCGTCCTTACCCAGGCCATCCTGCTTCAGGCCGAAGGCGATGTTCTGCTCGACCGTCATGTGCGGGAACAGGGCGTAGGACTGGAACATCATGTTGACCGGCCGTTGGTACGGCGGCAGCGCGTCCAGGCGCTGGCCATCGAGGGTGATGCTGCCCTTGGTAGGCGTCTCAAAGCCGCCGAGGCAGCGCAGCAGGGTCGATTTGCCACTGCCGGAGCCACCGAGCAGGGCAAAGATCTCGCCCTTGCGCACGTCCAGGTTGACGTCGTCGACGGCGACGAAACCGTCGAATTCCTTGCGCAGGTCACGAATGGAGAGATAGCCGGGCGCACCGGTCGTGTCGACGACGGTGGCTACCGGCTGGGCTTCAACGGGCATGGGGGCTCCGGGAGCGGGCGGTGGACAGCGGCCGCCATTCTAACGGCCGGGGGGCCCAGGGGATATGACGGCGGCAGGCGGAAGCGGCCGCTGGCCAGCCCCGGGGGCCCTGGGAGTGTCGGTTTTCCCCCGCCATGGTGGCCTGTCCGCGCAAAGGCCCGGGCTCCCCTGGACGCCCCTGCGGTCGTCCCGGCCAGACACCACAGGCGACGCCTCGATCTGCAACGTTTTTCAGAACCGGATCTGTTGAAGGCCCGGGGCATTCCCCGCGCAATGGCCCGGATCAAGCCCCTGCATGGACCCATCCTGGTGACTTCCCCGGACCGCCCCTCCCCTTTCCCGCCCCGCATGCCGGGCTCCCTGCCTGCAACGCTGCCGCTGGTCATCATCGGCGCCGGCCAGGCCGGGCTGTCCCTCAGCGCGCTCCTGCAGGAAGCCGGCGTCGAGCATCGCGTGCTGGAGGCCGAAACCGTGGGCGCCAGCTGGCAGCGGCGCTGGGATTCGTTCCAGACCAACACCGCCAACGCGACGATGGCCCTGCACGGCCATGCCTATGCGGGTGACGACCCGGAAGGTTTCATGGGGGCCCCGGAGGTGATCCGGCGGCTGCGCGACTATGCCGACGAACGTTCGTTGCCGATCAGCGAAGGTTGTGCGGTTCAGCGGGTCACGCCCGAATCGGGCGGCTATGCCATCGAAACCAGCCACGGATTGATCCGCGCTGGGGCGGTTGTGGTCGCCACCGGCGAGTACCGGCGCGCGCGGATGCCCCGGGTCCCGTTCGCGCCCGCGCGGGGTCTGACGGTGCTGCACTCCGGCGACTACCGCAGCCCCCGCCAGCTGCCCGACGGCGGCGTGCTGGTCATCGGTGGCGGCCAGTCCGGCGCGCAGATCGCCCAGGACCTGCGCGACAGCGGTCGCAGCGTGCACTGGTCACTGGCCCAGCGGCATTCGCATACCCGCCGGCTGCGCGGCAAGGACTCGATGACCTGGTGGGACATGGCCGGGCGTATCCACCAGCATGTGAGTGAAGCGGCCGCCGTCCTGGCCGGAGAACCGGATGCGCTGCGCAAGGCCCGTACCGCCGAATTCCCGCTGATTTCCGGCAAGGGGCGTGCCGGCCTGGGCAGCTCGATCAGCCTGCTGGCGATGCACCGCGCAGGCATCAGGCTGCTGGGTCGGTTGCAGGGCTTCGATGGAAACGTCGCCCGCTTCGCCGATGTGCGCCCGCAGCTGCGCACCGCGATCGAGGCGACACGGACCGAATATGCCTATCTCGATTCGCTGGCCAGCGCGTACTACGCCACGCGGCCCGAACCGCGCACCGACGATGCCCGCTACATTCCCGACGAGGTCTATCTGCATTGGGAGCCGGACGCCGCCCCGCGTGAACTGGATCTGCGGACGGAAGGCATCCGTTCGGTGGTGCTGGCCACCGGCTTCGTCGCCGAATGGCCGTGGCTCGACGTGCAGGGCGTGCTGGACGCACATGGCTATCCGCTCGGCGAGTTCGGCGTTTCACCGCATCCGGGGCTGTTCTTCATCGGCATGCACAACCTGCAGCGGATGAGTTCGTCGTTCCTGTGCAACGGCGGTCGCGATGCACGTGACCTGTTGCCGGCGATCCTGCGGCACCTTGACCAGGGCGGCAGTACCGCGCCCGGCCAAGGATGAAGCAATCCGCCGGGCATGGCCCGGCGGCGCCAGACCGGCTTAACGGCCGGTCTTCACCTCGGTCCACAGCCGGGTGTAGAGCTTGTCGGTTTCCGGCGTATTGATCGAATAGGTGAACATCTTGTCGGCCACGTCGGCCGGCGGGTAGATGGTCGGGTCGGTACGGATCGCCTCATCCACCAGCGGGGTCGCGGTCGGCACCGGGTTGGCGTAGTGGATGAAGTTGGTGTTGGCCGCGGCAACCTTCGGCTGCAGCAGGTAATTGATGAAGGCGTACGCGGCTTCCGGATGCTTGGCGTCCTTCGGGATCGCCAGCATGTCGAACCACTGCGGGGCGCCTTCCTTCGGGATCGAGTAGGCCACGTGCACGCCATTGCTGGCTTCCTCGGCGCGGTCGCGGGCCTGGATGATGTCACCCGACCAGCCCACCACCAGGCAGGTGCCGCCATTGGCCAGCGAACCCACGTACTGCGAGGAGTGGAAGTTCTGCACGTACGGACGGATCGACTTCAGCAGGTCGGCCGCCTTCTGCAGCTCGGCCGGGTCGCCGCTGTGCGGGTCCAGGCCCAGGTAATGCAGCGCGATCGGGATCATGTCCGCCGGCGTGTCCAGGATGGTCACGCCGCAGTCCTTCATCTTGCTGATGTTCTCCGGCTTGAACACCAGGTCCCAGCTGTTGGCGATGTCGGTGCTGCCGCCGAAGCGCTGCTTCAGCATCTCCACGTTGTAGCCGATGCCAGTGGTGCCGATCATGTACGGCACGCCGTACTGGTTGCCCGGGTCCTGGGTGGCGATGCGCTTCATCACCGCCGGATCGAGGTTGGCCAGGTTCGGGATCTTGCTCTTGTCCAGCGGCAGGAACACGCCGGCCTGGATCTGGCGACCGAAGAAGTTCAGGGTCGGCACCACCACGTCGTAGCCGCTGTTGCCGGCCAGCAGCTTGGTCTCGACCATCTCATCACTGTCGAACACATCGTAGGTCACCTTGATGCCGCTCTCCTTCTCGAAGGTCGGGATGGTGTCCTCGGCGATGTAATCGCTGTAGTTGTAGACGTTCAGGACCTGGCTGTCCTGCGCGCCGCCGTTGCCACCGCTGCAGGCGGCGAGCATGGCGGAGGCCAGGCCGAGCGTGAGGATACGCAGCTTCATCGGGTGCTCCAGAATGCGGGAAGGGGGGCCGGCGGGGCCGGCAACGGGTGCCAGCCTACCCCCCGGCGGCGGATTTTTCTATTCCAGATGCTCAGACGTTCAGCAGCAGGAACTCGCGCTCCCACGAACTGATGACACGGAAAAAGGTCTCGTATTCCTTGCGCTTGACCGAGATGTAGGCACGGCAGAAGCGCTCGCCCAGCAGGGCCTGCAGCTCGCTGCACTGCTCCAGCCCGTCCAGCGCTTCGCCCAGCGAGCGCGGCAGGTTGTAGCCCAGTTCCTTGGCGCTGCCGGTCACCGGCGCATCCGGTGCCAGCCGCTCGCGGATGCCCAGCAGGCCGCAGGCCAGGGTCGCCGCCATCGCCAGGTACGGGTTGGCATCGGACCCGGCGAAACGGCTTTCCACGCGCATGTTCTCCGGCGTGTCCAGCGGCACACGCAGCCCGCAGGTGCGGTTGTCATAGCCCCAGTGCACGTTGCTCGGCGAGACCTCGCCGAACACCAGCCGGCGATAGGAATTCACGTTCGGCGCAAAGAAGGCCATCGCCTGCGGCACGTACTTCTGCAGGCCGCCCAGGTAGTGGCCGAACACCGGGCTGAACTCGCCCTCGGCATGGGTCTCACCGGCGAACACATTGCTGCCATCGCTCACCCGCACCAGGCTCTGGTGGATGTGCATGGCGCTGCCCGGCTCGTTTTCCATCGGCTTGGCCAGGAACGTGGCATACACCCCGTGGCGCATCGCCGCTTCGCGCATGGTGCGCTTGAACAGGAATACCTGGTCGGCCAGGTCCATCGCATCGGCATGGGTGAAGTTGACCTCCAGCTGTGCCGCGCCGGATTCGTGGATCAGCGTGTCCACGTCCAGCTTCATCGCATCAGCGTAGTCGTACATCAGGTCGAGAATCGGGTCGAATTCGTTGACCGCATCGATCGAGTACGACTGCCGCGCGGTTTCCGGACGCCCGGAGCGGCCGGCCGGTGGCAGCAGCGGGAAGTCCGGGTCGGTGTTCTTCTGCACCAGGAAGAACTCCAGCTCCGGCGCCACCACCGGGCGCAGGCCCAGCTCGGCGTAGGCCGCCAGCACGCGGCGCAGCACGTTGCGCGGTGCCAGCTCGTGCGGCTCACCGCTCTTGGTGTAGCAATCGTGGATGACCTGCGCGGTGGCATCGGCCGCCCACGGCACCATGCGCACCGTGTCCGGATCGGGGCGCAGCATCATGTCCGAGTCCGACGGCGAGGTCAGGTCGTAGTAATCGTCAGGGAACTCGCCGGTGACGGTGGTGGCGAAGATGCCTTCGGGCAGCCGCGTGCCGTAGTCGTGCGAGAACTTGTCAGCCGGAATGATCTTGCCGCGCGCGTTGCCGGTGATGTCCGGCACCAGGCACTCGACCTCGGTGATGCGCCGCTCCTTCAGCCAACGCAGCAGACTGCTTTCCTGCGGTGCGGGGGGCGTAGCCGTCTTGCGCGGGCGCGTTCGGGAACTCATCGGGAATCCAGTCGGTTCTGTTGGTGCTGCCGGCAAGCTTGGCCGAACGCACGGAAAATAGCGTGATAGAACGGCGAATCCATGACACGCCACTCCGGGTGCCACTGTACGCCGAGCACGAAACCATGGTGCAGGCTGCGTGCCGCCTCGACCAGGCCATCATCGGCCACGGCTTCGACCTGGAGCCCCTGCGCCAGGCGGGCGATACCCTGCCCGTGTACCGAATTGACCTGCGTCCGGTCACTGCCGCTCCACCGCGCCAACCAGCCATCAGCGGCCAGGGTGACCGTGTGGGCCGGCCCGTACTGCACCTCCACCGGCGCCTGCGGGTCTTCGCGATGGTCGGCCAGGCCAGGCACCGCATGCACCTGCGGATGCAGGCTGCCACCCAGTGCGACGTTCAATTCCTGGAAGCCGCGGCAGATCGCCAGCACCGGCAGGTCCAGCGCCAGCGCCTCGCGCAGCAGCGCGAACGCATTGGCATCACGGGCCGGGTCATGCGGATTGCCCGGCCAGCTGCGGCCGCCCTCGTAGTGCTGCGGTTCGATGTTGCTGACCGCGCCGGTCAACAGCAGGCCATCGAGCCCCTGCAGCCAGTCGCCAGCCGGCAAAGGAGGCTGCAGGCTCGGCAATACAACCGGGGTCACTTCGGCAGCCTCGCCCAGCGCGCGCACGTACTTCTCGCCGGCCACCGCAAAGCGGTGATGGCCGAGCACGGTGCTGTCGGTGGGCAGGCCCACCCAGGGCAGGCGGCGCATGGGAAAACTCCTTGGCGTGCCGACACGTTACCCGTCGGCCCGCGAATGCGGCAAGTCGTCGCCGTCACACCATGGCCGTCACGCATCGGCGAAACTAAGCGCGTGAACGCTGATCGCCCTCCCCCGCTCCGCCCGTCCGTACTGCGCCCGCAAGGCCTGCGATGAGCGCCGCCTTCCCGCCCAGCTGGTACGCCGCCAGCTTGCCCGAGCCGCCCGCACTTCCCTCGCTGCAGGGGAATGTGCAGGCCGATGTCGCAGTGCTTGGCGCGGGCTACACCGGCCTGACCGCAGCACTGGAACTGGCTACGCGTGGCCAGCGCGTGGTGGTGCTGGACGCGCAGCGGATCGGTTGGGGCGCGTCCGGTCGCAACGGTGGCCAGGCGCTGGTGGGCTATGGCTGCGAGGTGGACGAGCTGGAGCGCCAGCTCGGCCGCGACGATGCGCGCCACCTGTTCGACTGGTCGCGTGACGCGGTGCAGGCGATGCGCACCCGCATCGATCGCCACGGCATCGACTGCCATTGGGTGGAAGGCCATGCCAGCGTCGCCATCCGCGAACGGCATGAGCGTGAACTACTGGCCAACTGCGAGCACCTGCAGCGCCACTACGACTACCCGATGCGATGGTGGGACCGTGATGCCCTGCGCGCGCAGCTGGACAGCCCGCGCTACCGCGCCGCGATGTTCGACCCGCTCAGCGCGCACCTGCAACCGCTGGCGTATGCACGCGGGTTGGCCGATGCGGCGCGCGCCGCCGGCGTGGTGATCCACGAGAACTCCGCGGTGACCCGCGTGCAGCGGGGACCACAGCCTTCCCTGCATACCGCTCAGGGCAGCGTGCGCGCTGCGCATCTGGTGGTGGCCGGCAACGCCTGGCTGCAGGGCCTGCTGCCCGAGCTGGAACGGCGGATCATGCCGGTGGGCACCTATATCGGCGCCAGCCAGCCGCTGGGTGCTGAACGCGCCCGGGCGCTGATCGGCAACAACATGGCCGTGGCCGACACCGCGTGGGCTCTGGACTACTTCCGCCTCAGCCACGACCACCGCCTGCTGTTCGGCGGCCGCGCCAGCTACTCGGCCCTGCCCCCACCGGGCCTGCGCGGGGTGATGCAGCGGCGCATGCACCAGGTGTTCCCGCAGCTGGCCGACGTGGCACTGGACCAGGTCTGGGGTGGTTATGTGGACATCACCCGCAACCGCGCCCCGCACTGGGGCCGGCTGGACGGCAACCTGTACTTCGCGCAGGGGTTCTCCGGCCATGGGGTGGCCGCCGCCGGGCTGGCCGGCGAGGTGATCGCCGCCGCCATTGCCGGCCAGAGCGAGCGTCTGGACGTGTTCCAGCGCCTGCGGCATGCGCCCTTCCCCGGTGGCCGGCTGCTGCGCACGCCGCTGCTGGTGGCGGCGATGTCGTGGTACAAGCTGCGGGATGCGTTGTGGTAGCGGAACCCTTCCCGCCCACATAATCGGTGCAGGAGCTGGGGGAGCACGTGGATGCAGTGGTGGAAAGACGGCCTGCTGGTGAGGATACGGGTCAGCCCCGAGGGGCTGGTGCTCGCACTCGTCTATGCCGTCACCTGCTGGGGTGCGCGCAAACTGTCATTGGACCAGTTCTTCCTGCCTGCCGGCGTACGGGTGGCCGCATTGCTGTTGTGCCCGCCTCGACTGTGGCCCTACCTGCTGATTGGTGAATACGCCTACTTCGCGCATCTGCGCATCCCCCTGATCAGCAAATACAACCTGACCTGGGTGATCCTGGCCTCGGTGTTCCTGATGCCCGCCGTGATGCTGATCGTGCGCCTGCACCGGAAGCTGCTTGCGCGCACCACGATCCTCGGCGTGATCTCCATTGCGGTATGCGCCGCGACGGTCATCAGCCTGCTCAACCTGGGAATCTCGTACCTGCTCTGGGAGCCGTTGCAGAACGCATCATTCATCACCAACGTGTTGCGCTATGCGCTGGGCGACTTCACCGGCATCCTCATCCTGGCGCCACTCGCACTGCTCTGGATCCGTCGCGCCGAGGAGCAATGGACGCCCCGGTCAGTTGCTGCTGTGGCAGGAGCACTCGCAGCCATGCTGGTCGTTGGCCTGCAGGCGACTCCGGTACCTGCCTCGATCACGGCGCCTGGCTCGCTGCAGTTGTTGTTGATCCTGCCTATTCCCGCAATCGCCCTGACCTGCCTGCTGGGATGGCGCGGTGCGGCCATCGGTGTCGCCGCCGTTAACATGATTCTTGGCGTCAGCACCCCCGCCGACCATCCGACGGCATTCGACCCGGCCACTTTCGCTACCCAGCAGGCCATGGCCATCGCCAGCATCGCCCTCCTGCTGCTTGGCGCACGCATCACCCACTTCCAGAACCAGCACCGGTTGCGCGAGGAAGATGGCAGAGCGGCCCTGCAGCTCGCACGGAATTCACATCTGGCCAGCGAGATGGACCTGCGTGAGCGCGCGGCCCATCTGCGCCAGTTGGGCGATGGCATGGACCTGTCGCTGAACGAAATGGTGAACTGGCTGCATGCGCAGGGCCATCACGCCGTGGCCGACAGCCTGCGGCATACCTCGGAGGTGCATTCACGCCTGTTCCGGGCCCAGGCCAGCATGATCTATCCCGCCGCCCTGGAACGGCTGGGCTTGTACGTGGCCTTGCAGGCGGGTGGAGTGCGTGAGGCGTGGAATGCCACGCATCGAATCGGGCAACCCAGGTTGGTGGGTGATCCGTGTCAGCTCAGCCCCGGCTTGCAGCTGGCAGCCTATCGCTCGATCGTCGAAGCAGTTTCGATCCTCCTGGGCAGCGAGAAAGGCCAGCTCATGGTCCAGGCCCGCTGCGGGCAACGTGCCGGCCACCGCGGCATCGTCGTTGTGGTTGCGGCGATGGATCCGCATCAGACGCTGTCAACGGCAACCCTCGATCTTGCAACGTCCCAATTATCTGCTCGGATAACCGCCTATCGTGGTGCGCTGCATTGTGGCCGTAGGAGAATCAGGCTGATGCTGGTTGAAGCAGCCGATGCATCACAGGGCGAAGAGGCCTCGGTCTGGGGAACCGGTGTACCTGCCGGACTGCAGCCGCCCGGGACAGCCCCCCACTCTTTGTAGCCCGGTGAAAAATGCGATGAATATCACAACCTTGTCGTGACATTCTCCAAGTCTCCTTTTCGTATGTCCGCATCACGGATAGTAGGGTGAGATTGCGCCCATCTGAATCTATCGATACTGTCGCGCTGAAGGGAGTGCGTCATGTATCGACTGGACAGCGATAGTGTTCGACGAGCAGGGGAGGCTTGCGTTTGAAGTGGCTGAGAAATGGGTTTGAGCTGAGTTTCCGTATCCGCCCGGCAGGCCTTGCGCTGGCGGTACTCTACGCTGTCGCGTGCTGGACCACCTGGCACCTTTCCGTCGATCAGTTCTTCCTTCCGGCTGGAATCCGTGTTGCGGCGCTCTTGCTGACCCCGAAGCGAATGTGGGCCTATCTGGTACTTGGCGAGTATGCCTACTTCGCCCACATGCGCTATCCGATGATTGAAGATTACGGAATGGCCTGGGTCATTTTCGGATCCGCATGCCTCATACCAGCAGTGGCGCTGATCGTTCATCTTCATCACAAGCTGATTGCTTCCACTACCGAAAGCTGGTTGCTTTCGATCGCGGCATCCGCTGCGCTGGTGGCCACTGCTCTCAAGCTCGGTCTGATTCACATGCTGTGGCCAGTTCCGCCGAGCATGCCGTTCTACACGAACGCGATGCTCTACGTGCTCAGCGACTACATTGCAATCCTTACGGTCGCGCCCCTGGCGCTGCTCTGGATACGCCGACACAGCGGCTATGACTGGACGACCTGGCGACGCCGACCGACCATCGCAGCCCTCACTTCGCTGGGCATGCTGGGCGCCCTGCTGCTCCAGGTCAGCACGGAGGATCACTCGGCACGAGCAACGCTGCAGTTGTTGCTGGTGCTGCCAGTCATCGCACTGACTTGCATGCACGGTTGGCGAGGGGCGGCTGTGGGTGTTCCTCTGATGAACATCATCCTCAGCCAGACCATGCCAACCACAGGTCTGCCCGGGTCATTCGACGAGACCACTTTCTTCACCCAGCAGATCATTGCCATCACTAGTACAGCGCTTATCGCGCTGGGACCGCGCATCACCCATCATTACAATCAGCGCACACCTGTAGCGATGTCAGCATCGCGGGTCAATGCACTCTCGCGCTCGGCGCATCTTGCCAACGAGCAGGACCTGCGCGAACGCGCGCTGGGCCTGCGCCAGATTGCAGATGACATCGAAGAGGCTCTGGGAGAGACAGTGCAACAACTCAAGGCCGATGGCCATGAAGTTCCTGCGTCTGATTTGCTCCGCACCTTCTCGCAACGCTCACGACGATTCCGTGAACTGACCAGTATGGTCTATCCCACGGAGCTCGAGCATGCAGGCCTCTATGTCGCCTTGCGTGCCGGGGGACTCAGCGAAACCTGGAACGCCAGCCATCGCATCGTCCGTCCGATACTTGGCGGGGATCCATGCCAGCTGAGCATGGGCCTGCAGCTTGCCGCGTATCGCACCTTTGCCGAAGCCGTATCCCTTTTCCTGAAGGACGAATCCGGCCAGATCCAGATCAGCGCTCGCTGCGGTCGCTATAGAGGCGTGCACGGTATCGTGCTGAGGGTCGCGCTGCTGGACCGACATCGCACACTCGCCTCGCGAACCATGGAGAGCGCCATTGATCGCCTCTCTGCACGCGTGCACGCCTATTCCGGACGCGTGCAATGCCGGGGCCACCGCATCACCATGGTGTTGCTGGACACTGCAGGCGAGGCCGAGCGCGGAACACTTCCATACAAGCGAAACGACATTTGCGAGACGCCCGCGCGCCAGTGATCGCAGACGGACGATCGATAGCCCAGGCGACGCCTGTGGCTCGCCCCCCGCAGAGGTGTTTCCTCGCTCTGCGAAGCAAGCCACAGGCAGGCCACCTGTATTCAGCCCGTCATTTGCTACTGACCTCGCGCTCGACGGACCAGACTGCCCCACGGCCCTCTCCATAGACGACCAGAGAAAAATCAGGCCCGCGGAAGACAACGCTGCGGCGAGCATTCTTCGGTATCGCCAAAGGTTTGGACGGCAACGACACGCGAGCTACGGTCTTGCCGGCCGGCAATGCCCAGAACGTCGATTCGATGTTGGCAACGATCAGATTGACCTGGCCGGTCAGATCATTGACCTGGTAGTACGACACTCCATCCCGCTCGAATGCGTAGACAAGCCATGCGGGATCTGAACTCAGATCAAGCGCCGCAGGCTGGCTCTCTCCCAACCCAGCCGTTGCCAGTGGTACACCCTGCCCTCCGCCCGGACAGCATGCAAACGACAGCGCAGGAACGACCAGCAGCGCAGCAGCGGCGCTCAACTTCGACAACCGGGAAAATCTCACAGGCATCTCCATGATTGAAAGGTGGACAACATCAAGGCAACACAGGCGCGGCCTTGGTAGATAGTGCAATATCCCCTGAGTGCCCCCCTGGCGACGTGAACAATCTCAGGACACGCTTCCCTGTCAGCATACTGGCGCCGCTCACAACCCCGCCGTTCGCATCACTCGCCCTACGTGGATACGGACAACGGCAGAGTTTCTGCCAATACCGTTGCACACCCCGCGAAGTACCGCTACTTTCGCCGCTGGACCGTTACCGCCCCGAGGGAATGTGAGCGTTGCTCGCGTACCAGCCCATCCGAGATGGAGCGCCGTGAAGAACATGGCACTAGCCGGCATTCCAGTGCACCCGGCCGGGCTTCTCTTGGCTGCCGCGTACGCTATTGCCTGCGTTTCCGCCCGACAGTTTTCCCTGGACCAGTTTTTCCTTCCCGCCGGTATCCGCGTGGCAGCGCTTTTGATCGTTCCACAACGCCGATGGCCTTATGTATTGCTGGGAGAATTGGGCTACTTCGCATATCTGCGCATCCCTACGATCGACGAGTACGGTCTGGAATGGGTCATCCTGGCGTCCACGCTGCTGATGCCGATGGCGATGCTGGTAGTTCACCTCCATCTGAGAAAAACCATATCCGAGGCAGCCACCGGATTCTGGCTGCTGTCCCTTTCAATCTCGGCAGCGGTTGCGGTTACCGGCCTCAACCTGAGCCTTTCTCGCCTGCTGTGGCCAGTTCCTCCCCCGGACACCCTGCTGGATGCTGCCGAAAGAGTCGTATTTGGTCATTTTGCCGCGATCATTACCATGGCCCCCCTGGCCCTTCTTTGGGCCCGGCGGCGCTCCGGTTCTCCATGGCAGAAGAGGTTGCTCGTTCCATCCCTCGTGGCCATTGCTCTGATGCTGGCCCTGGGGCTGTGCATGCAGCTGATTTCGACGGATGCCCATTCGACCCGTACCCACCTTGTGCTATTGGCGGCACTCCCAGCCATCACCCTGACCTTCATGCATGGATGGCGTGGCGCTGCCATCGCGATTCCACTGTTGAACCTTCCACTTCATTTCGCCACCCCCAGCACCGGCCTGCCGGCCTCGTTTGATCTGGGCACGTTTTCCACCCAACAGAACATGGCGGTGATGAGTGTCGCGCTGCTTGCGCTCGGTTCCAGCATCAGCTATCACCATCAGCGCGCCCGATCCCGCGGTCTGGCCGAGGAAACGACGCTGCGCCTGACACGCAGTTCTCACCAGACCAGCGAACGTGAGCTGCGTGAACGGGCCGCCCATCTGAAGCGTCTGGGCGACGGCATGGACAGCTCGCTCGTTGAAATGGTCAGCTGGCTCAAATCGCAGGGCCATCATGCCGTGGCGAACAGCCTGCAACACGCGTCATCCGTGCACTCACGTCTGTTCCGCGAGCAGGCCAGCATGGTCTACCCCACTGGATTGGAACAGGTCGGGTTGTACATCGCGCTGCAAGCAGGCGGCGCATGCGAGATCTGGAACAACACGCATCGCGTCATTCCGCCCAGGCTGGCGGGTAACCCCTGCCTGCTGACTGTGGATCTGCAACTGGCCATCTACCGCTCCTTGATCGAGGCGGTGTCACTGCTGCTGGAGCTGGAGACTGGGCAGGTCTGCGTGCGTGCCCGAAGTGGCCAGGCGGGCGGACGTCGCGGCATCGTTGCTATCGTGAGCCTGCTCGACCGTGACTGCACGCTGTCGACACGCACCACCCAACAGGCCGTCGAGCGTCTGGCCGGACGGATGCTTGCCTACGGCGGAACGGTCCACTGCCGGGGCAATCGCCTGCGACTGGTCCTGCATGAATCGATCACCCACACCTCGCCAGCGGCGGCCTGACACGGGATCTGGCCCGGCGCGCAACGTTCGCCGCTAAAGTTACACCCGAAACCGCCGCTATCCGTGCCGAGCCCTCCTTCGTGAGCCACCGCATCATGCCCGTCCTGCCGCAGGCCGCCGTCGATGGCGACCTGGCCGATCCGTTGCCACAGCGGATCCTGCTGGTCGAAAATTCCCGTGCCTTTACCGGCATGCTGCGCGAAGCCATCGAGCAACGCCTGGAACTGCCGGTGGTGATCGCCTCCACCCTGGCCGAGGCCGATCGCCTGCTGAGCGAGGGTGGCGGCTGGTTCCTGGTGCTGACCGGGTTGGTGCTGGCCGACGGCGACCGCGATGCGGTGGTCGAGTTCTTCCTCAAGCGTGACCTGCCGACCGTGGTGGTCAGCGGCGTGTACGACGAGGACCTGCGCAAGCGCGTGCTGCAGCAGCAGATCATCGACTACGTACTGAAGAACACCCCCGGCAGCATCGACTACCTGGTGTGGCTGGTGCAGCGGCTGGAACGCAACCGCCGCATCGCGGCGCTGGTGGTGGACGATTCGCCGTCCGCGCGCGGCTATGCCGCCGCCCTGCTGCGCATGTACGGCCATGAGGTGCACGAAGCGGCCGATGGCAACGAGGGCCTGGCCGCGATCGAGGCGCATCCGGCGATCCGCCTGGCGGTGGTCGACCAGGAAATGCCCGGCATGCAGGGCGTGGAATTCACCCGCCGCCTGCGCACCCTGCGCTCGCGCGACAAGGTGGCGGTGATCGGTATCTCCGGCAACACCGACGCCTCGCTGATCCCGCGCTTCCTGAAGAACGGTGCCAACGACTTCCTGCGCAAGCCATTCTCGCGCGAGGAATTCTTCTGCCGGGTCTCGCAGAACGTGGACCAGCTGGAATTGATCGGCACCCTGCAGGATCTGGCCACCCGCGACTTCCTTACCGGCCTGCCCAACCGCCGCTGCTTCCTGGAACAGAGCCAGCGCCAGCTGCCACAGCTGCAGCTGCATGGCCAGTGCGTGGCGGTGGCGATGATCGACATCGACCACTTCAAGCACATCAACGACACCCACGGCCACGAGGCCGGCGACGATGCGCTGCGTGCGGTGGCCGGTGCGGTGGCCGCGCATGCACGCAGCCAGGACCTGATCGCACGCTTCGGTGGCGAGGAGTTCTGCCTGCTGGTGCCGGACATGGAACAGGACGAGGCACTGCAGTACTTCGAGGAACTGCGACAGCGCATCGCCGCACTGGAAGTGGACATTGGCACCGCGACGCTTCGCATGACGGTCAGCATCGGCCTGTGCTGCCTGCGCCCGCAGCGTGATGCGCTGCACCGGCTGATCTCCGAGGCCGACCGCCAGCTGTACCTGGCCAAGGCCGGTGGCCGCAACCGGGTCAGCTGCACCACGGTGGCCAGCCCGCTGCGCCCGCGCGAGCCGGCCCTGCCCTGACCGGCCCGCTTTGATCCAGATCAACGCCGCACCCGCGCGGCGGCTCTACAGTCGGCCCCGACATACGCATGAAGGGGAGCCGGGGATGGCACTACTGGTCTGGCAGGACGATCTGAACATCGGCATCGATGTGATCGACCAACAACACCGCCGCATCATCGAGATGCTCAACCACCTGCACGTGGCCCAGGCCAGCATGCAGCGTGCGGCGGTGGGTGAAGTGATCGACGAGGTGGTGGACTACACCATGTCGCACTTCGCGTTCGAAGAAGAGTTGATGGAAGAAGCGGGCTACCCGTTCTGCGCCGCGCACAAGCGCGTGCATGAGGTCTTCATCAAGCGGGTATCGGAATACCGCATGCGCTTCCAGGCCGGCGAGGACATCAGCGACGAACTGCGCACCATGCTCTCACGCTGGCTGTTCAATCACATACGCGGTGATGACCAGGCCTATGCCGAACAGGTCAAGGCGCACCTGAACCAGTTCGCCCGCGAGCACCAAGGGGGCGGTTGGCTGGGG
>OFRD01000043.1_pt1 | contig 40240 bp, 50 predicted proteins | sample 1543041 | NCBI WGS metagenome assembly OFRD01 (sample SAMN07774234, study PRJEB24372) | wastewater metagenome | isolation source: Exp Tend CN 100WW | collected 2016-02
CTGCACGCCTTCTACAGGCAATGTCTTATGTTTTACACCCATGATTTCTTCCATGGTGCCATTGGCTTCATTGGTCCAGCAGGTGACTTCTAAACATTCTGGCAAAGTTGTTTGATCAATCACTAAGGAGTGATAGCGTGTTGCAGAAAATGGAGAAGGCAGATTGCTAAAAATACCTTTGTTACTGTGATACATGTCAGACAAACGACCGTGCATAACGGTTTTTGCACGAACAATGTCACCGCCAAAGGCTTGACCAATCGCTTGATGACCTAAACATACACCCAGTAATGGAATTTTCCCTGCAAAATGCTGAATAGCAGGAATGGAAATACCGGCTTCAGAAGGGGAGCAAGGACCAGGACCAATCACGAGGTACTTTGGTTGCCATCGCTCAATATCTTCCAAGGTCACGGCATCATTACGGACGACTTTTACTTCCTGATTTAACTCGCCAAAATATTGCACGATGTTGTAGGTAAAAGAGTCATAGTTGTCGATCATGAGAAGCATATTCAGCGTATCCATAAGAAATCTATACATTTATTTTGTTTGTCGGTTTTAGTTGCCCGTACCGTTACCCGTTTTGAAATATTTACTTATACTGGCACAAAATAAAAAGCCTGCTAAGTGCAGGCTATATTATCAGATTCTTGTTTATATTTTTCGACTTCTTTCTTTACTTGAGACTCGTGCCAAAAAACATCTTTTTCACTTAGTTTGATTGGTTTGGGAATTTCACCAAGCTTTAACATTCTGTAGAACTTTGTGCGACCAACTGAAAGTAAACTCATGAATTCGGATGCCCGGACTCGCTTGTCAATGTTCATGGGTTCTCCTTCAGGTGTTGCACCATGCTTCTAGGTAGGCTTTCACATATTTCATGGATGGCTTTATCAAAACCTCCACTTGCAATAAAAGCATCCATAGGGTTATTTAAATCTAATAAATGAGCATTAGTTTTACAAACAGGGCAGGTGATGCGATTTTCTAATTTAATGCCGTTGTTGCATCTAGCACACTGGATATTGATTTCACTCATGACACCTCCTTCAAACTTTCCATAACCGAACCCGATAAAATTGATTTGTGATTAATCTCTAAAATCTCATCAAGACTTACGAAAAATGGAACACCATCAACCAGATCATTACCTACAATTGTGTTGGGGCTATCAATACGTCGAACAACACCGGTTACCACAATCATTTGACCTGAAAAGTTTTCAAATTTAGCTTTGATCGTATCGCCAATTTTTGGAGCAGGTTTTTCAATCATGACTTTGCTCCTGTGCTTCAACTGGTGCAAGCAACCCCTCTCTAATCATTCTGAGGGATACGGCTTCCGGTAATTGATCATTTGATTTGATAAGCTTGTACCCACCTGCTTCAACAGTGCAACACCAATACATATCGCCTTCTTCCGACATAAGCTGAAAAGGGTTTGTATTCACAACATATGCATATGGGTAGCGTTCACAACCACTGGCTAGTGTGTATCGATGGTCTATAGGCTCAACCAGATCACCAAGTTTTAAAGGTGCCGACTCCTGTGCTTCGATAGCAAAATACTCATTGATTTCACATGTCAGGGTGTGCGCATAACCTCTTGCTTCAAAACACTCAGGACAGCCGTATTGCTCTGCATAATTAGCCATATGCCCCCACTGGTTTAATTGATCAACAGGTACCAAAACAAAACCTTCAGGCACACTCGCTTTGGCTTTCTTTAATTCACCTAAAGTCTGTTGTGTCAATTCCATCAAATTAACATCAGGTGACAGCGCTTCATCATTATTGTTTGATAGCTGCATAACCACTGATTCAAGATCCACGTGATTGTCTTTAAGCAGCATTAAGAGTGAGTTAATAACAACGGTCGATACGTTCGCTAAGTCTTTAATATCCATCACACCACCTCAGCCTTTTCACTCAATCGCTCAATAAATTCTTTACCAATCATCAACCAGTGATTTAGAAAATCGAACCACACCAATTGACAGCTTTTATTCATTCTTCCATCTTGCCAAATCACAATCTGTCTGCGACCTTTCGGCATTTTCGGATTAATGCAGGTCATTGAGTAATCCGCATTCATCTTTGCTTTATAGCCAATCACTGACAGAAACATGAAAAATACATCTTGCAAATTTTTAGGGATTTTTTTCATGCGGCAACCTCCTTAGGATTTAACTCAGCAACAATCTGATCAATTTTTTGATTAAACTTAATCACTGATTGCTCAATCCCTGCGATATCCAAATCCTTTGCAAATACCCGAATAATCACCAACTGCAAATACTCAGGCAGACGGGGGTCATAACTCACAAAGTCACACCATTTGCGTCTTGTGCAAGCCAATTGCCAAGTAATCTGCGGAATATATTCACCCGGCACTTCCTTGGTTAAGACGGTGTTTAAATGAGTCTGCGAGTTAGGACACTTCACCTCCAACTGTCCATCTTGATCAACCAGACCATCAGGACTCGCACCGCTCATCTTGATAGCAGGGTGGTTAACCAATCCGGTGCCGACTACAAAATTACCTGTCTCATTTTCATAAGCAGTAATTGCATGAACTTCCTGATCAATGCCCCATTGCATTGGGCCAGTTGTCGGAGTTTCCTCCTGAACGCCAGTTAGGCGCTCAGTCAGAATAGTTAGGGTTAAAGCGTTATATGCTTTGCCAGTTTTAGGCTTGGCACTGATATCCTTGACACGACTCGCTGTAGCCTTTCCACATCGGTCAGCATGCCAATCCTCACTACGCTGGAGAATGGTCATAAGCTTCTCCTTGGCGTGTCAATGCTTGGTCTGCAAGTTCTGCGATTGCTTTTAGGTCTTTAGCGTGATTGGTCCAGAGCATCTTTTTGCAATCACCTTTCGGCAAAGCAATGTAGGCAGCCTGTAGTCGTGCAGATCCATATTGAGCTTCAGTATTCAAATGACTTAAATGCTCATCTTCAAATGCTCGGTACGCTTCATTTGATTGCGCTGCCTTAGGTGTCACATCAATTTCAGCACCATCCTGAAGTTCATCAACTGTATACACACCAAGCAATACATCAGGGGTGTGAAGTCGTGCCCACTTCTTAATAGCCAAATAAGCAAGCTGCTGCTTAGGGTCATTTACCCAGTTTGGTGAATTTCGAGTAGTACCAACTTGAGCAAAAGATATATCGAGGATACGCGGTTGAGATTCACCTTTAATCGTTGCCCAAACTCGCACACCATGCTGACCAGACTTAGAGGTCTTGCCGTCAACTTTGTCCCAGTTTTCGCCATACCACTCATAATCAGGGCGACCAATGATAGGGGCGCGAGAGATGATTACAGCATTCACAAGTTGTGCTTCGTACCCTAAATTACCATTTACCAGGTGAGTCTTTTGAGCCACCGCAAAAGGATTCATACCCCATTGCATTGCTTGCATTGTCACCGCCAAGCAGTCACCAGAATTACCCTGCAAATGCTTAGGCACAGTGATTACTGCTTTGCACATGAAGTCAGCGAAAGCGACCATGTTCTGCATTGCCATTGGATCCAAGATCAATGCAGATGATTGTGAGCTAACAGGTAAAGCAGGGGCTTGGGTGTTAAGTTCTAATGGTGCATTCATATTCTTCTCCAAAGCAGCCGTTAAGCTGCCATCTCCATTTCAAATTTTTCTATACAAATCCACTCAAGCTGCTGATTCAATTTTTCAACTTGCTGTTCAGTCAATTTGATCTTTTGACCATCTACCAGTTCAGCATCGGTACGGATCACCGTTACTGGTGTGCGGTCATCGACTTCAAGTTTGGTGTAATTCACTTCCACATCATTCTGCGGATCGTTCGTACCATTCATACAAGTCGAATCGCTCAACTCATTCGCCAACATTTCGCAGTCGATTTCGATGCAGCCGTATTTCAATGTGAAGCTAACTTTGTCAGCATCCACTTCAATGCTTTCTGCAACCAATTCAAAGATAAGGAAGCAGGGCGCGAACAATTCAGGTTTAGCGTGCATGTTCATGACCGCTTCTCCATATTCGCTTTACGTTCAACCGCTTGCTTCTCAACAGCATCAGCTTCCTTGTCTGCCGCATAAAAACAAGCCGCAAGGAAAGCGAAGGTAGCAATGAAAAGGATTACCCATTGAGCCGCAGTTTTTGCGAGGGTGGTGGGTTCAACGACAGAGGGGAAAGCCTCTGATTTGATTTGACTACTTTGGATTTTATTTGTCATAATTACCTCGTTGTGTTGAAGCCCTGATGCCGTCGAAAGTTGTCAGGGCTTTTTTGTGTTTACGAGATTAATAGTAAAATAGATTTAACATGTTGTAAAGTGATTTAGTAAAATAAATTTAACATCATTTTGATTTTAATTTTTTTAGACAAAAGAAAACCCGCCATATAAGCGGGTGTGATTGATGTGTTTTTTTAAATCTTTCGATACAAACCAACAACCTTACCAACCAATCGGCAATCCTCTGTCAGCTTGATAATTTGCTCATCCCACTTCGGGTTTAATGGCTTCAGGTATTTGGTTGTGCCTTCGATAATAAGCTGCTTAAAGGTGGCCTCATTGTCCCCAGTGCAAGAAACAATAACCAAATCCCCAGTCTTTAGGTCACTAACCTGAAAGTCTGGATTTACATAAATGCGATCTTCAGGCTCAAACTTTGGAGACATAGAGATACCAGTCACCACTAGTCCATAGCCATTTTTTCCGCACTCCTTGATTGGTGGCAGGTATTCATCAACCTCAGCATCCTTTAGGACTGTTGCTATCGGGCCGAATGATCCAGCAGCCACCCATGAGATGACTGGAATAGGGCGGCCATCAAAAGGTATTTTTTGGGAAATATCCACATTGTTATCAAGTCGAACCTGAGATTCTTTTCCCGACATAAGCCAGTTCGGGTCTACCTTGAGTGCGTTAGCTAGATTTGTAAGATTTTCGCCAGTTGGTGCTGATTTACCCTCTATCCAATTCCCTATGGTTGGGCGTGATACGCCAATCATGCGAGCGAGCTTTGCATTACTCACATCCATATCAAGCATTAATTTTGAAATTCTCTGACCAATACTCACAAGGTATTCCCTCATCTCAATGTAAAAACATTTTAACAAGTGCCGTTGTAAATGTATTTTACGTGTGGTAAATTATATTTAACATTTTAGTTAAGGGTTTTTTACTATGGATTTTTCTTCTGTAGCCTCTCTTAAAAAACATTTCAATGCCGATTCAGATCAGAAGTTAGCTGAAGCACTGGCGGAAATTGGAATTTTAAGAACTGGCGCACGACAAACAATTTATTTGTGGGGCGGCGTTGTTCCTCAACATGTTCAGGATGCTTTAGAGCTTCGCCAGTACCGTATGAATGACAAGCAAAGAACGAAAAAAGCGAGTTAAACATGGGAGTAGATGATTTGAAAGAAGCAATCGAAAAAGGGTATCTGGGCGGGAAATACACCGTTCCGAAAACCATCAAATTTACACATGAAATGCTTGATGCAATCGCTGTTGCCAGTGAAACCAATGAGCAGGATTTGTGTAACTGGGTGCGTGAGGTCATAGCGAAAGCTCTACTTGCTGAGGATGCTAAGTACGAGCGTATGGCAAGAGCGCGTAATCGGTCAAAGTGTACTTCGGGCACTTTGGTACACCAAAAAGAAAGCCCAGTAGTTGGAGCTACTGAGCTTGATATTCAAAACCTAGAGGGAAATGAACAATGAATATGTTAGCACAAATTCAAAATGATAATAACACAGACCAAGTGACCATGGTATCGCTTGAGCTTGTTGACTATATCAACGATAGCCGCAAGTTTGACGAAAAGCCAGTTCAGCTTCGCCATGCTGATTTTATGGCAAAAGTGCCAAAGGTTTTAGGGATAGAGACCAGCGAAAAATTTCGCTCGTCTTATCTTGCTGGAAATGGTGAGCAACGCCCTTGCTACCGATTCCCAAAACGCGAAGCTTGTCTAATGGCTATGTCATACAGCTATGAATTACAGGCTCAAATTTTTGACCGTATGACTGCAATGGAAGAAGCACTTAAAAAACCAGCCATTACCCTGCCAGACTTCACCGATCCAGCTGAGGCAGCAATGGCATGGGCGGAGCAATATAAAGCCAAACAACTGGCCGAAAAACAAGTTGCAGTCCTGGCACCAAAAGCCCAAGCACTCGACACCATCGCAAACACATCACAAACCTACTGCCTGCGTGAATGTGCCAAAACGATTGGCATTAAAGAGAGTGATCTGATTGATCTTCTTCTTTTGAAGAAATGGATTTACCGCGAACCATCCAGCAACCCAAAGAAAAAGGGCAAATTGCAGCCATACGCACAATATGTAACTTGTGGCGTTTTCATCAATCGCGCCTCACCAGTCATGGCTGACAGCTTCGGAGTTGAGCGTGTGCATTTGAATATGCAAGTAACCGCATTTGGCCTAACTCGCATCACTGGCTTGGTAAATAAAAACAAGGGGGATGCGGCAGCATGAACAACCTAACCCGCCAATTCGTTGACCAGTACGAGCGTGAAAATCCGAATTTCACCTCGCGCTATTGCCCAGTTGTCGATCTGTATGACGCTGATCTGGATATGTTTCACATTGAAGAAGTGCAGGATGAGTACGTGGAATTTAAACAAGGGGTGAAGCAATGAGTTTAGATGCAACACGCTGGGCTTGGAAAATAGCTATTCCAGAAGGCAAGTGCTTAAAAGCCAACAAACGTCTTGTATTGCTCTCTTTTGCTGATCGAGCGGGCGAAGAACACACTGCATTTCCAAGTGCAAAACGCCTAAAAGAAGATACTTGCTTGGATAGAAAAACCATCTTAGCTGTAATACATGAGCTTATTAATGACGGCCTAATTGAAGACACTGGTGAGCGAAAAGGGCCAACAAAGCAAGTCCGTGTATTTAGATTGCTTGGTGTAATTGGTCGTGAAGCAGTACCGCCAACGGAACCGTTCCAACAACGGAACCGTTCCAACAAAGGTACTAATAACGATCCCAACGATGGGATGCCTAACGATCCCAACGACGGGATACGGAATCTATCATTTAATCTATCAATGAATCTTTCTCTAACGCACGAGTGGGTGCCAGAAATAAACGAGCTTTGTTCTACTCTTTGCTTAAAAGGATATAAAAGCAAATTAAAAGGAGTGATTGAACTTCCCGAGTTTGAGTTTGAGCTTGCTGCATTTAATGCGCACTACAAAGGGAAGGTTATTTCTGAGGGGAAAAAACTTTATTCATTTGTTACTTGGATTTCTGAAAAATACGAACGCCACGTAAAACAAAACCCTGAATACGAAGTAGCACCAACAAAAACAGATGCACAACTAGACCAACCTCAAGCACAAGTTCGCGCTGTGCCTAAGAAATACATTTAGGTGATGCCATGAACGAAAATTTATATTCAATCCGATTAGAGCAAAGCGTACTTTGCAACATGATGACTGTGGGACAGGGTTTTGATTTAGCATTTGAAAAACTAACACCTGAAGTCTTTTTCTACAGTAAACATGCAATCTTGTTTAACTACATTCAAAACCTGCAAAGCCAAGGCGCAAGCTTTGATGTTGAAGTGGTGATTGATGCCATTAGATTAAATTCAGCAGATTCACAACTGGTATCACGTGAGTTTATCGAGGATCTGTTTTCAACCGCACCAACCACTTATTCGATTGATTCGCACGTTGATAAATTGGTTGAACATTCACGCAGACGCAACCTGTTTAACGCAGGCGAGCGAATTAAGATAATTGCGAGTGATACTAGCCAGTATGGATTTGATGATGCTGTAAACGAATCTGAGAGCGTTATAGCAAACCTTGATAAGAGCGAAGGCGAGTCTACTTTGTATGACGCATTCAATCTTTCTGTAGACCTGTTTGTTTCGATTGATCAGCGCCAAAAAGATCGGGCAAAAGGCATTGAAACCATTGATGGCGTAAAAACTGGATTTGCAGATTTAGACAAACAGATCGGCACCATCGCCAAAGCTGACCTGGTGATTATCGCAGCGCGACCTTCGATGGGTAAAACAGCACTGGCGCAAGACATGATGCTCTATATCTCATTTATGCAACAGCACCCAGTTTTATTCCAGTCGGCAGAAATGTCAGCCAAAAAGGTAGGCGCTCGATTAGTATCAAGTATTGCAGAAATCAATTCACGCGATATTCGTGATGCCACGGTGCCAGATTTGAAATGGGAAAGCTTCACCAAAGCAACCAATAAGCTAAAAAACTCGAAACTGGTGATTGATGATAAGTCGGCACCAACACTGTCAGACATTCGCAGAAATTGCCGGAAGCTGAAAGCGAAATACGGCTATGTCGGGGCAGTCTTTATTGATTACCTAACTTTGCTAACTTCACCCTTAAAAACCGAGCAAAACCATTTGGCGGTAGGTGCAATCTCGAAAGGATTAAAAGCCATTGCCAAGGAATTTGATTGTCCTGTTTTTTGTCTATCTCAATTAAGTCGTGGTGTCGAAACCAGAGGGGATAAGCGACCAATGCTGTCAGACCTTCGAGAATCTGGGCAGATCGAGCAAGACGCTGACGTGATTTTGTTTATCTATCGTGATGAGTATTACAACAAAGACTCAAAGGAAACGGGTATTGCGGAAATTATCGCGGCAAAAGTGCGTGATGGTGAAGTGGGTACGGTTCGATTAGCAACTGAATTGCAGTATTCAAGATTTAGTGACTTGGATGCTCATTATTATGCAGAACAAGGTTTAGGGGGTGGGGTGTGAGCGATTACTTAGAAATGAATCTTGAGCAGCTTCAAAAAGAACATGCCGAACTGCTTGCCTTTAATGAAAACTTGGATCGTGAGCGCAATAAGTATCGTGATGATGCTCGCAAGTACGCCAAGAAAGTCCAAATGATTGCAAGTCTGTTTGTTGTGCCAGGTGATGACCATGAATTAACACTCAAGGCCATTAAGACGATTGTGGAGCAAGTAGGTGGTGCAGCATGCAGACTCGAACATTTATCACAGTTTAGCAATGCGGTGCTTAGTCCTGAATTGAATACGTGCATGATTCCTCTTCTAAAACATGGCTCGTGTTGGGCTATAACTTTCGACCACAACAATAGTGAATTAAAAGCGGATGATATTGCGTTTCGTAAAAAGTGGTGTGAACAGCAAATTGCCTTGATTGGTGAATTTGGTGCAGTGATTGAGGATTTAGCATGAAAAACAAATCAATCCTACTCATTTGCCTACTTGCTTTGATTTTCTTGTGTGCGGTGATGGGTAATTCTGAAAATAATAACTTTGCATTGGGGTGGTTATGAACGAAATTCTTCAGCAGCGAATTAAGTCAATTCACATGGGTAAAGATATTACTTACACCAAGAAAGTGGCTGAGCGTAGTTTGCGCGAGCAACTTGAAATAGATATGGCTGAGTTTTTGGCTTGTGGTGGCACAGTCAAAGAAATTCCAAAAGGTCAATCTAGTGTGTCTACAAAGGGTTGGAATGGGTCTGAAAAATCTAAGGCTCAACAGACTATGCGACAAGTTATGTCGAATTCAATTTCTGAGGCTAACGCAAGACGTGAAAACCCAAATGTGATTGCACGAAATAAAGCATTGATGAATGGTGAAAAGCGATTCTGTGGTGCTACGTGTTCGAAATGTGGAGGTGTATCACGATATACAAGCACAAACAGTTGTATTGCTTGTAACAAAGCGAGTTCTGCATTGAATCATAAGAAAAGAATGGGGGCGGCATGAACTTAATCGAAAAATATGGAGTGGACGCTTACGGCCTAGTACAGCGTTATGGCGGTATAGACAAATGCAAGGAAATTATAGAAAACGCTCCACCTGATGCTGAGTGTTACTCATGGCTTTTGGGTGATTCTGGTGTCAGAGACAAAACGGTTTACTTGGATGACCTCCGCACCGCAATTGCTGAGCATGATCTTACTGTCTCGAATTTGAGTCAAAACGATAAGCAAATTGATTTGTCTATCAAAAACGATATTGAAGATCATTGCACTGACATCCGCAACCACATTAGCCCTTTGGCTGGAGTGATTGAGCGATGAGTGATTTTGAGCAAATACCAGAAATTGCAGAGCGCATTAAGCGTTCAAAAATGGAACTTCAGGATAACGGCAATTACTGGGCACCTGAATGGGATTCTCAGTCGTGTTGTGATCAGGACTTTGTGAATAATTTTAAGAAGGGATGGCAGCACCAACAAGCCATCATCGACAGCCTTAAAGCCCAACTCAACAACATGGAGGCTTGTTATATCGAGAAGAAGAAGCAGGTTGAGGCTGTTTCACAAGTGCATGCGGAACTGGAAGCGTTGAAAGCGGAAGATGAGCGGAATTACATCGAATGCTGTAAGTCAAACTCATAAAGGGATGGTGGTTTAAATATGAGATGGAGCGACGGACAGCTAGAGGAACATCTAAACAAGCATCAAATGCGAAAAAATGAGGTGTCACAGCCTTCTAAACAAGAAAGTGGGGCAAGAGCACTAGGCAGACTTAAACAGGGCGTAATGAACAAAACAGAGCGAAATTACGCAGGGTACTTAGAAAGCCGAAAATTCAAGGGAGAAATCCAGTATTACGCATTCGATTCAATCAAGTTTCGTCTTGCTGATAAGACGTTTTATTCACCTGATTTTATCGTTTTGAAAGCCAACGGTGAACTTGAAGCACATGAAGTAAAAGGGCACTGGGAAGATGATGCAAAAGTGAAAATAAAAGTAGCCGCTTCAATGCATCCAATTCCCTTCGTTGCTGTGTACTGGAATAGCAAAAACAACAATTGGGAATTTGAGAATTTCTAGGGGTGATTTATGAACATGACGGTTGATTTATTAGCTTCTGCGGACTCTCCTCGCGCACGCGCGCGTTTTATTAACCAACGAACCAAAAAGAAGGTTAAAGAATTCCTCGTTAAACGTCGTGGATACAAGCGTCCAGACTTCAACCGCATGATCTTAGATTTAAGCCGCTTAGGTTGGACACATGAAAAGATTGCAGACGTTCTACCGGTGTCTGGTGCGTCTACAGTTTCGGAATGGTCCCGTGGTGGCATTCCTAATTACGACAACGGCGATGCATTTATTTTGCTTTGGCAGACTGAGGTTGGTTTAGATCGCTACCCACGTGAAGGTGAATGGGCAACGTACAAATACAAGATAGGGCAGTTAGACATGTTTGATGATTGGGATGAATTAGATGCTGTGATTGAGCCGATGGATGAGGCCTTGAGCTTAGGCATTGAAGAATCACACAACAAACCCTAACACCTACCGACCAAAACTAGCCCTATTCAATAATGAGTAGGGCTTTTTTCATGGCACGTCAACCAAGAACACCGGGTGCAACTGAAGCACCAAAGGCTACAGAAACAGAAGTAGTTCAAACAACAGCAGCAAATGCCGATGCAAATTTAGATGCCATTTTAGGTACGGCTGAAACACCTAACAGCAATGTCGGTGAAAACACCGGTGCAACTGAAGCAACCAGTACCGTTAGTGAACCAGTTGCAACCGAACTAACTGCGGAAGAAGTAGCAGAACGTAAAGAATATGAAGAATTCCAAGCGTGGCGCAAAAGCAAAGGTCAGGACGCTGCTAAATCAGTTGAACCAGTAGCACAGCATGTACCTGCATCTGGTGTACCTAGTGAACCAGTTGCTAAGCGTACTCGTCAATTTTGTGGCCCCGATGGTTGGACTACAGAGGAGTACTAAGCATGTGCGGAAAACCTAAAACAGTCGAGCAAGATCCTGAAGGTGATGCTCAACGAGCAGCTGAAAAGGCAACGGCTGAGACAAACCTCAAAAAAGCTATGCGTCGTACTACAGGCAACACAAGCACGCTCGGATCTAAACCTGAAAGCGCTAAAACAACTCTAGGCGGTGGCTAATGGAAAAGGACGCTCGTAAGTTTTGTGCTCGTTTAGGTCAATTAAAATTGGCACGTTCAATTCATGAATCACATTGGGCAGATTGCTACAAATACGGTGCACCAGAGCGTCAACAAAACTTTAGTTCTAGCTCTGACACTAAGAGTCAACGTGAAACAGAACGTGCTGATTTGTACGATTCAACGGCGGCAGATGCGCTTCAAGTTCTCGTTTCAATGATCATGAATGGTGTAACGCCAGCGAATGCAATTTGGTTTAAAGCACAACCTGATGGTGTAGATGATTTATCCGTTTTAACTGAAGGTGAGCGATGGCTTGAAGATGCTGCACAGTTCATGTGGCGCAATATTCATGCTGCTAATTTTGATAGTGAAAGCTTTGAAACGGTCACTGATATTGTCGCGGCAGGTTGGGGTGTTCTTTACACCGATATTGATCGTGAAGCAGGTGGTGGCTATGTGTTTGAGTCTTGGCACATTGGGAACTGTTTTATTGGTTCAACACGTGCTGATGGTCGAATAGACACAATTTACCGTGAACATGAAATGACAGTTGAAACCATGATCAATACTTATGGTGAAGATAACTGTCATCACAGTGTGCTTGAGAAAGCCAAGACTGCACCAGATGACAAAATGAAGCTATTGCATGTGATTCAACCGCGTAAACAGGTCGGTGCTGGACAGATCAGCAAGGCAATGCCTTTTGCTTCATACCACGTTGATATCAACAATAATCACACCATGAAGGAATCCGGGTACCACGAATTTCCATGCTCGGTACCACGTTTAAGACGCTTGCCCAATTCAGTCTATGGCAACGGTCAAATGACGATTGCATTACCTGATGCTAAGACTGCCAATGAGTTGATGAAAAACACAGTTCGTTCAGCAGATCTACAGCTTGGTGGCATGTGGATTGCAGAAGATGACGGCGTATTAAATCCGCATACAGTTCGTATTGGTCCACGGAAAGTCATCATTGCAAATAGTGTTGATTCAATGAAGCGCCTGGATGACGGCACTAACTTTCAGATTGCGGATTATCTACTCACTAACATTCAAGGTGGTATTCGTCGCAAGTTAATGGCTGACCAGTTACCAAATATCGGCACCACGCAAATGACAGCTACAGAGATTCACACACGTGTTGAATTGATTCGTCAAATGCTTGGGCCCATGTACGGACGACTTCAAACTGAATATCTGCAAAGCATTTTAGATCGTTGTTTCGGTTTAGCACTTCGTTCAGGTGCTTTAGGTCCACCACCTGAGGATCTTTGGGGTAGCAATCTTTCATTCAAATTTGTATCACCAATGGCACGCTCTCAACGCATGGAAGAAGTGACAGCCACAGAGCAATATGTCATGAGCCTTTCTCAATTTGCACAAGTGGATCAAACCATTTTAGACAACGTTGATTTTGATGCGGTTGCAGTCTTTGTTGGTAATGGTCGTGGTGTTCCACAAAACATTATGCGTACCGCCGATGAGGTGAAAGAACTTCGTGATATGCGTCAGAAGGCACAAGAAGCACAGGCACAGCAACAACAGCAACAGCAAATGATGCAAATGGCTGGTGGTGCAGTAGCCAAAGGAATTGAGAAGCAAGTGGGAACGGAGGTGATGCAGTGATTTTAATTATCGCGGTGCTGGCAATCCTCTTATTGATTGCATGTGTTGGGCTGCATGTCCTCAATGAGGGCGTAAAAGAATCTCATGACGTTGCTGAGAATTACCGCAGAGATTGGCTCAAAGGATTAGATAAATGCCGTGAACTTGAAGCTGAATTATCTGAACGTCCACTACCTGCGCAACCAGAAGAAGAACCAGAAACAGGCAATTTTGTTAAACGCAAAGCTATACGTCGTGCAACCCCTGAAACCTATCGAAATGTATTTGATTTAGACATCAATGGTCAGCGTGTACTTGATCATTTGCAACTTACTTTTGCCAATAAATCTACCTATGTCCGTGGTGGTCAAGATGCTGAACGTGAGTCTTGTTTTAAAGCAGGGCAGGCGAACGTCATAGGTTTTATTTTCAATCAAATCAATCAAGCGAATAACCCAGACTATAAGGAAGAAGTAAATGACTGAGCAAACCACAGAGACTCAAACTCAAGATGAAAACACCGAGCAAACTCAAACTTCTGCACTAGGTGGTGGTCATGAGGGTGAAATTCAGGATGGTGGCGACCAGGATCACCAAGAAACTACAGTTACACCTGGTGCGCCTGATTCTATCGATGGCTATGAAGTCAATGTCGAAGGCTTTAACTATGATGAGTTCAAAGCTATTCCTGAAAACCAAGAGTTCTTAGAGCGTGCACGTGCTGCAGGTTTCGATAATGAAAAGCTAGGTTTCTTGCTTGGTGAATATAACCAGTTACTGCCGGCAATCATGGAAGGCAATGCAGCTTTAGACAATGAAGCGTGTGTATCTGCCATGAAAGAAACTTGGGGTACAGATACCGATACTAATTTCGGCTTTGCACAAGCAGCTGCAAACAACGCCATTCAGAACGGCATTCTTACACCTGAAGAGGTGAATAGTCCTGAATTTGGTAACAATCCACTGGTGCTGAAAATGGCTGCTTATTTCGGTCAACAGCTTGGTGAAGATACACCCCCTTCTAACACCCAACAAAGCGGTGCTGTAGATGTTCAATCATTGATTGCATCAGAGGCATACATGAATGAGGGTCATCCAGACCACAAACGTGTCTATGCCCAAGTTGAAAAGCATTTTGCAAAAACAAATCGATAAAGGGGAATAGTTAATGCCTATGCTCAATGAGAACAAAGTTACAGCGGCATTTGTGCAGCAATTTCATAATACATATGAAGTTGCATCTATGCAGAATGAGTCGCGTCTTCTTAAAACTGTAGTAAATCGCGGTGTTATTGAAGGTGAGTCATTCACTATTAATGACATGGGGCAAGTTGAAATGACCGCTTCGGGTGCTCGTTTTGGTGATACTCCATGGACGATTCCAGATTCAGGTGTACGTACAGCTTTAATGTCAGACTTTGATTTATTTATTCCGATTGAAAAGCGTGATGAGCCAAAACTCAAAGCCTTGCCAACTGATAAATATATGAAAAATCTGATCAGTGCTAAAAACCGTAAAACTGACGATATTATTTATCAAGCAGCAGTGGGTGGTGTCACACGTACCACGGTGAGTGATGCAGGCGTTAAATCGGTCGCTACAGTTCAACTACCAGCTGGGCAAATTATCTTGTCAGGCTTCGGAACTCTAAAGCAAAAATTAGCCAAAGCTAAATCACTATTCCGTAAAAACGAGTGTGATGAGCATAACGGCGAAATCCTTAATATTCTTTATACGTCAGACATGATGATTTCAATTCTTGGTGATACCACACTTACTTCGGCTGATTTTATGGCGGGTAAAATGATTCAGGAAGGTGGTGTAGGTGGTAAATGGATGGGCTTCAATTGGATTCCATACGAAAAGCTAAATCAAGGTGCTGCCGTCGGTGAGCTTCGTACAGTTGCTTATTGTGGTTCTGCTGTTCATTTCGGTGATGCAGCAATTACAGGCTTTGATATCTCTACTCGTCCAGATAAGAAAAACATTAAACAGGTTGGTGGTGTTCACTCTTTCGCAGCTGGTCGTGCGAATGAGAAGAAAGTTGTTGCGATTGATTTTGTAGTCTAACACCCAACAAACCTCACTTAGAAACCGCTTATTTTTAGATAGGCGGTTTTTTAATGGATAAAAATTATGGCGACAATGATTAGACCGGGCTTCAATGCCATTTTTAACGATAAGACAGCGTTTACCAGTGAAGAATATTATGTGGAAAATCAAGCATCACCTGCTTTGGGGCTGTGGATCGGTGTAACTGGTGCAGGACCTGTTTATGTCGATATTAAAGGCAATGACGATGTGTGGCGCACATACCCTGAATTAACATTCACCACCACGACAGCACAGTTAATTAATTTAAAACGTGGATATGTTCGTTTTCGTTTTGCGGCAGCAGCAGCAACGACATTAGAGGTATCTGCATGAGTTCAGTATCTCGTTCAGTTGGTCGCCCTGTGACTAGATCGGTATTAGCAGGGCAGTTAAACAATCTAACCCAAATCATTAAATCCCTATTTGGTTTAGGTGAGCAAGGCTTCGCCTACGACCCTAACGACTTATCTACACTCTATCAAGATGCAACAGGGATTATTCCAGTTACGGCTGTGGGGTTGATGATGGATAAGAGTAAAGGGTTGGTATTGGGGTTGGAATTTCTCACAAACAACTGGAATCTAGCAGGGCAGGTAGACTGGTCTTACTCTAATGGAGTTTTGACTAAATCGGGCACAACGGCTGGCGGTGGTCCATCACAAATTAATACTTCGCAATTTGTTGCAGGCAGATTGTACCGAGTTGAGTATGAGGTTATTTCCATTGGCGGCGGTGGCTTAGTAGCTATTCAGTTTCAGGGCGGTACATCTAAATTCACACAATATAAGGGGGTTGCTGGAAAGTATGTTGAGTATTTATTTGCAGCAGAAGGAAATTCGTACTTACGTGTTATAGCAAACGCGCAGGTGGCGGTATTTTCAGTGAAAGTCATCTCAGTCAAAGAAATCGCAGGCAATCACGCCTACAACACAACATCTGCACAACGTCCACTATTAGTCGCAAACCCACAAAGATTGGATTATGACATTTCAGACGACAAACTGATTACCAATCTACCTTCACAACTTACAGGCTGTACGGTGATCCGATCTATTCCGAATGTTGGTACTCAGATTCTCACAGGTCAAACTATCCCAACACCACACAATGACAACATTGATCATTGCGGCTTGATTGTGATTAACCGTGCATTAACTGCAAGCGAAACAAGCCAAATCACGAAGCTATTCAATAAAGCTGCGGGGGTATGAAATGTTTAATTTATCCGTTGTTAATATCGTTCCCGATGCCCACAAAGATGCAATCAACCAGATTGCAGAGATTTACGGATGCGGTGAAAATAACATATCTGTAAAGTTAGTTGACAGTAATGGTGAATTCCATTGGGGTTGTCATTCTTGGTGGAAGCCTGAAGATTACGCTCTATTCTCCGATGAAGAGTTACGTAACCTAATGGTTCCTGTAGAATTACGCGAATCACTCAATCACTTGTATGAACGTCTATCTTTAGACGGGGATGCACAAGAGAACTGGCAAGCTGTGTTGAGTGAGCTTGGCTTGAGTCTGATTGAGGACGATATTTAATACACAGCAAACCCAACCTTAAAAGCCCTCAAGATCATTAAAACTTGAGGGCTTTTTTTATGACCACTACAAAAATTTCAATCTGCAATGAAGCACTAAGCATGATTGGTGCTAAATCAATTCAATCATTTGACGACAATACAGAAAATGCACGTCGTTGTGCAGCTATCTATGATTCATCACGTAAAGCATTGCTGCGTATGCACCCATGGTCTTTTGCAAAGAAGCGTATGCAGCTTGCACCAGTGACAACCTATCCAGCATTCGGCTATAGCCATGCTTTCCCATTACCTAAAGATTTTATCCGTGTCATTAGTGCAGGTGAATACAGTTATGAGTTTGAGGAACGTCATATTCTTGCTGATACCAATCTAATTAACCTGGTGTATGTCGCGGACAATGACAACGAACAAACATGGGATTCATTATTTTCTGAATGCATGGCGCTGTATCTGGTCCATAAACTTGCTAAACCAATTACAGGCAGTCAAACCGAAGCGGATAGCGCATGGCAGAAATTGCAGAACATGCTTAAACAGGCACGTGCGATCAATGGCCAAGAACGTCCGGCACAAGACTTTGCAGCAGATTATTACCCTTCATTAATGGGAGTACGCTACTAATGAAACAGTACATTATGAAAAATAATTTCAGTGCTGGGGAATTAGCACCAACACTGTATACACGTACCGATATTCAGCAGTACACCAATGGTGCTAAGACACTGAAAAATGTAATTCCGTTGGTTGAAGGTGGTGTGCGTAAAAGACCAGGGACTTTCTTTTTAAGTGATCGCCCGGGATCTATTCGGATTATTCCATTTGTAGTGAATTCTGATAACTCGTACATGCTGATTTTAAAACCACTAGCAATAGAGGTGTTTGATCCACGTCAAAAAGTCATCGTTGCCACTATTGCCACACCATACACGGCAGCACAAATACCCAATATTCAGTTTGTTCAATACCGATTTGAATTGTTCTTAACACATAACGATGTGCCTGTTCAGCGTCTGCGATGTGATTCAGATTTTAATAATTGGCAGGTAAATCAGTTCGTTTATACGCATGTGCCAACTGATTCTGAAAACGCACGTTACCCATTCCGTAAAGGTAAGCCATCAGGAAAAGATTTAGGTGCATTTGTTTCATTCATTCTGAGTGACATTAGCGAGTGGGTGAATACACAGGCTTATTTGACTGGCGATGTCGTTAGCTATTTAGGTGCCTATTATCAAGCTACACGCGATAACAGTGAGAAGCAGCCGAATACAAGTACATCAGATTGGGTGCTTACCACAGCTATAGCAGGTGCTACATTTACCGCAGCAGATATAGGTAATTATCTTGAAGTAAATGGGGGGATTATCAAGATCACCCAGTACATCAATGCAAACCAAGTCAACGGCGAAATCATTAAAAAGCTTGATGCTGACATCTTAGCAATTGAACGCGCATGGGGCATTCTTCCACCTGCTTTTAACTCCACAAATGGTTATCCACGTTGCTGCACCTACTACAAACAACGCTTGGTACTATCGAACACGAAAAAAGCACCGAATAAAATTTGGTTTAGTGCTGTCGGGGACAACGGTAACTTTCTTGAAACGTCAGAAGATGCAGATGCATTTAGTATTGTTTCAGCTTCTGGCTTGTCTAATTCCATTCTGTTCCTTGAAGCACAGCGCGGTGTGGTATGCCTCACTTCTGGTGGTGAGTACATGGTTGATTCAGACGGCGTACTTTCACCGACAACCGTAAATATTAATGAGCATAGTGCATATGGTGCTTATCCAATTACACGGCCTGAACGTGTTGGTAATGAGCTGTTATTTGTGCAACGTGGCGGTGAGCGTGTACGTGCTTTGACATACCGCTTTGAAGTAGATGGCTTGGTTTCACCAGAGATCAGCTCTTTATCTTCTCATATTGGTGAAATACACCAGGGCATTAATGAAATCTCATATCAGCAAGAACCTGAAAATATTGTCTGGTGTGTGCTGGGTGATGGAAAAGTTGCATCAATCACATTCAACCGTGATCAGGAAGTAATTGCATGGGCGCAGCATGACTTCGGTGGATCTGTACTTAGTATCAGTTCTATGCCAACTCAACTAGGTGCAGACCGGGCATTTATGCTCATCAATCGTGGTGGAACTGTTTGTTTAGAAGAACTGTCATTTGACGCCTTGGTTGATTCTCAGAGATCTGGAACGGGTGCGCCTAATTATTTAACCAATATTGTTGCTTATCAGCGAGAAGGTGATGCTGTTTATCAAGTTGATGTAGGAAGTGAGGGGGCTAATTTTGGTCAGGCTATCGAATGCACTGTTGAGCTTTTTCCGCCTGAACTTAGTCAAGCACCGCTATCTAGCATGATGCATAAGGCAAAAGTAGATCGCACAGCATTCTTTTTTAATAAAACAATTGCACCTGAAATTAACGGTGAAATGATTGAATTATTCACCTATGACGACAATCCGTTAGCACCAAGTAAACCACATACAGGCTATCACTTGCATGAAGGTGGTTCATGGGAAGACCTCCACCAAGTACCTTTAGTTATTTCACACAACAAACCGCTACCGTTTCACTTGCAAGCTATGGCTATGCAAATGTCAATCAATGAGAAATAGCCATGCAAGTACGAGTAGCAACACTTCCCGATGTGCCTGCAATGGTCGCATTGGGTCAGGAATTTATCAAAGAAGCACCGAATTATAAGAATCGCCCATACGTTGCAGAAAATGCAGCTAAGCACTTCACCAGTTTAGTGAAAGGCGGTGGGGTGGTTTTTCTTATTGAGCATAAAAATCAAATCATTGGCGGTTTTGTGGGTCGTATTGGTGGTGACTGGTTCAACAATATAAAAATTGCATTCGATGATGTGTTGTATGTGAAGCCTGAATTTAGAACATCGAGAGCAGCTTATATTCTTATTAAAGCATTTATTAGTTGGGCACAACTCATGGGTGCAAGTCGTATCCAATGCGGCACAACCACAGGTGTTGAGTCTGATTCGTGCATCCGCTTGTACAAGCATTTTGGATTCACTGAATACGGCACAGTTTTAGATTTGGAGTTAAAAGCATGAGTGAAATTATTTCACACGAAAATACAGAGCTTTTAACCCATATCTTGGGTGATATTCAAAATAAAGCTTATATCGATGTGGTTCGTGATGTTCAGCAACAAATTACTGACAATGCAGAATTGATCGATGTGCCAGTTGAACACCACTTTGCACCAGGTGTTTATATGCGCCAGATGAATGCAGCCGCAGGAACTTTGGTGGTGAGCAAAATGCACCGTACTGAACACATGAATATCTTGCTCACTGGATCTCTAACCGTGGCAACTGAAAACGGCATTGAGCTATTGAAAGCACCAGTGGTTTTAAAGTCTATGCCGGGTGCAAAACGCATTGGATATTTTCATGAAGATAGCTCTTGGATCACAGTGCATCCAACCGATGAAACTGACCTTGAATTAATTGAACAGCAAGTAATTGTGCCAGATGAAGAGATTGATCAATTCCTTGCATCACTTCCTAACAAGTGTAAGGAGATTAAATAATGTCGTGGATGGCAGTAGCAGCAGCGGCAGCCGTAGCAAGTGCCGCTATCACAGGTGTTTCAGCATATAACAATAACAAAGGCATGGAGGAACAAGCTGAAGCAGATGCAAAAGCAAGTTCGGCACGAGGTCGTCTTGAGGCTGAGCGTATTCGCAAGGAAAAAGACAAGGCTCAATCCACAGCACGTGCAGCACTTGCAGGAAATGGGCTTGATGTGAATGAAGGGACTTCGATTGTCATTAATGATGAGATTGAACGTGCTGGAAACTATGATGCAAACATGGCTGAAATTACTGGCTATAACACGTCACAGCGATTAAAAGCCGAAGCTAGTCAATATGGTAGCAATGCCAATGCTGCTGCGGCTGCAGGTGTTGCAAATAGTATTTCGGCAGTGGGTAGTTACAAGGGTAAACAAGCCGAAACAGCACTTGCGGCAAAAGGAAATACTAGTAATAGCACCTCGGGGGGTTGGAAGTAATGGCTAAAATTCCTATGGGTAATTTTGGTAATGCGATGCCTCAGGTTGAGCGCATCCAAATGCCACAAAACCAAACTGGTAACATGATTGCAGGGGCGTTGCAGAATGTTTCTCAAGTTTCTGGGCAATATGCACAGCAAAAAGACCAACAACAACGCGAAGCAGAAGCCAAGCAAAAACAAATTTCTTTGTATCATGACAATATTGCTGAAGCGGAAGCCAAGGTTAAGCTTGATGATGTGCTTACTTCTGAAATGTCAGAGCAAGTTACATTGCTTAAAAATGAAGTATCTAACGGTAGTGCTAATGCCACAGTTGCAAATGAAAGCTTAAAAAAATGGTCAGATGAGCGTTACAAGCAGCTTGAAGCGGAAATGCCCGGACACGCCCAACAGGACTTGAAGCAATACTGGGATACAAACATCACCAAACAAGCACCGGGCTTTTTACCATTGCAATTACGTGCAGATGCTCAAAAGTCGGTTGCGTTAATTGACCGTGTTACTGAAATCGCAACACGTTACGATCGCAAAAAAGGTCGTGAATATCTTGAATCAAATCTTGCAACTGCTCAAACCCCTGAAGCAGACAAGCAAGAACGGCTTTATAAATATGAATCCACACGTGATGTAATGGATATTGACGACCGTATTACAGTCGCTGTATCAGGCAAAAGTACTGCCGATCTACAGACTTTAATCACTGACTTGGACTCGGGCAAATACGGTTATATCGATGGACCGACTGCACAGCAAAAGAAAACACAGGCTTTAAGTCGCATTGAGGCTTTGAATACGCAAATCAAAGCAGAGGAAAATAAGCGAGAAGGTGAGGCGGGAAAATACCTGAATGATTTTAAATCTCAAGTTTTAACAGGTCGTGCTTTGGATGATGACTATCTGGCGAATGTAGGTACTGCTGTAAAAGGTACTGAGCATGAAGCTGAATATGAATTTTACAAACAACAGTCTGGGAACTTCCAAAACTTCAGCCGTAAGTCTACCAGTGAACAATTGGCATTGATTAACGAACAAAAAGCCAAAATGAAGAACAGCAAAACCAGTGATGCTGTGACTGAAGAAAAGGTTTTAGGCGTATATGAAAGTTTATATAAAGATAAATTAAACGTACTTAAAGACAATCCGAATCAAGCTGTACGTGAAACAGGTCTAAAAGTTAATGAGCTTAGTGCGGCTGAATTAAAAAGCGATCCTTCTTCATGGGCCACTAAAGCAATTGATAATGGTGTAAATCAATTGGCCCTAAAAGATGCCAATATCAAACTTGCACCCATTTCAGCAGAGGATCTGCCCGAAGCTAAAAAGGCTTTTGAAGCCATGGGGGTGAATGAAAAGCTGAATTTTATTGGTGGTTTGGTTTCACAATCCAAAGGTCTTAAAAATGGTCATGCTATTTGGGGAGCTACCTTAGGTCAATTAGGTGGTGGGGATCAGTCATACATCATGGCCGGTATTGCACGCATGAATGGTTTTAAGTCTGACAAAGGCGAAGATGTAGCGACAGCCATTATTAGCGGCACACAGGCTTTAAAAAATAAGCAATTGATCATGCCTAAGGATGACTTGCTCAAACAAGAATTTAGTAAATATGTCGGCAGCACTGTAAGTGGCAATACTGCAAATATGACATATGCCTCTTTTAAATCACTTTATGCTCATCTTTCTGAACGAGATAACTATGTTCACAAAGATAAAGATGATCTGAATAAGAGCTTAATGAATACAGCCTTAGGCTTGGCGACTGGTGGCGTATATAAACAGGGCGTTAAGTTTGGTGGCTCAGATTGGAAAGTATCCAAACCCTACGGAATGAAAGACGATTCATTTGAAGCTAAGATAGAACAAGGCTATCGAACTATTTCTAAAGAAACTGGAATATCTGTATCTGATTTAGAGTCTTTGCGTTTAAGACGTTCAGCCAAGCGATCAGCTAAAGGTGAGATTCAATATGACTTGATTAATGAGCGTGGTAACCCACTAGTTATTGGTGGTGTTGCATGGCGCATTAATATGATGGGAGCAACCAAGTAATGAGTAACTGGCTATCAGAGTATTCAGGTGAAGATCAAACCCAAGTTGATGAAATAAACGCCAAAGGTATTGCACACCAACCCATTCAACCTAAAAAAGAGGTCGGTTTATTTGATGGTGCAGCCTCAGCTATTCCGCGCGGTGCTTTGGCAGGTGCAGTAAAGGTTGTTGATACGGTTGCTAAGCCTTTTGAACGTATTGCTGATCATGTTGAATACAGTATTAAAGACACTTTAGACGGCGGTTTAGAGGGTGGATTAGATGTACGCGAACCCTCATTTACAGAAGTTCATGCAGCAAAAAATAAAGTACGTCAAAACAAGTTGGTGATGGAGGTTGAGCAGCTTGAAAATAGAGACAGCACAGGAACAGTAGGGACAATTGCTTTTGGATTAAGTGATTATCTTACCCGGGCAGCTTTGGGTAGCTTAGCCGGCGGTTTACCTGGTGCTGCATCCGTTACCGGCCTATCAGAAACAAATTACAGTTATGAGGATTTAACCCACAAAGGTGTTGATTCTAGCACTGCGTTAAAGGTTGCTGCGATTGATGGTGTGATTGCAGGTGGTGCAACCGCTTTGCCTTTATCTTATGGTTTCAAGGGCGCGGGCGGCTTGATTGGTGATGCGGCACTATCTATTGGTGGTGCGACTGCAATTACAACAGGTGGACAAGCAGCAAGTGGTGAAATTCTTAAATCATACGGCTATAAAGATCAATCTAAAAAATATGAAATCACTCCTGAAACTGTTGGCACTGAGCTTGTATTGAATGGCTTATTGTTCGGTGCTGGTCGCTATGCGCGTTCACGATTAAATACCGACGTTGATGCTGAAATAAGGGATTTAAGTGCGGATGATATAGAGATCAGAAACACACAAGTTGAAAGTGCGCTAGTTATTAATGAAGTGCAGTTTGAAGATGCAGCGGCACCAGTTAGACCAGCTGACCCAATTCAGCATAATAATCACCTTAAAAATATGAATGAAGCGACGGAAAATTTAAAGGCCGGTCGCCCTGTAAACGTAGCTCACTCAGTAAAGGGTGAAGAAAAGCAAAAGCCTATTAATTATGACTCTATGGCTTTACCAACAAACGCAAAAACAATTGCACGTAAAGCACAGCAAGAGGGTATAGATCCGTCGGTAGCTTTAACCATTAGCCATATTGAAACTGGTGGTTCATTTAGCCATACAGCCAAGAATCCAACATCAACAGCGCATGGTTTATTTCAGATCATTGGCCCAACATGGAAGCAGCAAGGCGGTGGTGATCGAAACAATGTTGATGAGCAAATCAAGCAAGGTTTGAAACACATTAAGAATGCCAATGCATCGATGCGTAAAAGTCTTGGGCGTGAACCAGTTGCACATGAGCAATATTTAGGTCATTTACTTGGACCAGGTGGAGCAGCTGCAGTATTAAAAGCAGATCCAAATGCAAGTCTGATTGATATCGTCCGTAAATACGATTCAAAGAATGCCGATGCCATTGTGAAAAATAACGGTATGTCTGGCTTAACTGTTGGTCAGGCTATTGGCAAATGGCAAACCAAGTGGAATCAATTAAGCACTCGTTATGGCGGCAATGGTACGAGTACGGCTTTTGGAATGGATGGATCAAGCTATGACATGGCCTATGAAGTTAAATCTTTGGATGAACTCATTGCCTCAAATGATGCGGCGTATGGAGTAAATCCTAATTACCCATCTGAATTACAGCCACGTGATCGGACACGTGAAGCATCACGCCAACAGATTGAGAATATGGCCAATGATTTACGCCCTGAATTATTGGGTGAGTCTTATAAGTTGTCAGATGGTGCACCAATCATCGGCATGGACAATGTTGTTGAATCTGGCAATGGGCGAACACTGGCAATTGGTAAAGCCTATGAAAATGGTCGTGCTGAAGAATATCGAAACTACATTGAGCAGTATGCGAATGAAAAGGGATGGGATATATCGGGAATTAACAATCCTGTTTTAGTGCGTACACGGCTTACTGATACCGATCGTGTGCAATTCACCAAGTTAGCCAATGAGTCTGATGTAGCGCAATTCAGCGCATCTGAACGCGCAGCCAGTGATGTAGATCGTTTGCCTGACTCATCACTTCTTAAAATTAATTCAGATGGAAATATCAACCTCGAGCAATCTATGGATTTTGTCCGAGGCTTTGTTGATTCATTACCAAAATCAGAACAAGGCTCTGTAATTACAGCAGAAGGTCGTTTATCTCAAGATGGTAAGCGTCGTATTGAATCGGCATTAACTCAACGTGCTTATGGTGACTCTAGTCTTGTAACGAGACTATCTGAAAACTTGGATGATGATAGCAAGACCGTTTTAAATGCTTTGCTTCGTGTTGCGCCACAATTGGCACAGTTAGGTGACTTGGTGAAGCAGGGTGGTCGCCATTCAAATTCGATTGCACAAGATTTAGCGCAAGCAGCACAAAAGCTCAGTGATTTAAAAGCCAATGGTGTGCGTGTAGATGATTATTTAAATCAGGGTCAGCTCATCGATGATGGATTGAGTACTGGTGCAAAAGATTTCCTCAATGTATTTGATCAGAACAATCGTAGTGCAAAAGCAATTGGTGAAAACATCCAAAGCCGAATAGATGAAATTGAATCTATGGGAGATCCACGACAAGGTGCATTGTTTGGTGATGTGCAAGAAGTTATGACAGCAATGCAGGTGCTTAATGAAAATCCAGAAATGCAAATTTCTGTTAGCCGTGACATTGGTGGTGGAGATATTGAGATGGTTACAATGAGTGCCAAGGATCGAATGGCTGAAATCGAAGCAGAAATGAAGCAAGCAACCGAGATGGGTACAGCAGCACAAGCTGCCGTTACTTGCTTCTTGAAATTTGGGGGGTAAAAGATGAAACCACAATGTATACAAGCTGTAAATGATTCAATTGGCCGTAAAATTACCACACAAGAAGCAAAGGATATTGAGTTATCAATTCGCGACTCAATGAGGCAGTTAGCACAAAAAGATGCTAACTGGAAAAACCTTAGTGATTCTGAGCGATTAACTCAAGCCGCAGCAAAAGTTGGGGGGATGTTACAGGCCGAGGCCATCCGTAAAGCGAAGATAGCGGCTGATGACATATTAAAGCAGTCACGCAATATGAGTATGCTAACTGATCCAAGATTTGGCAGCCTGCCAGCTATTGAGCGTATTGACCGCACAGTAGCTTTCTTTAGTGATCAATCGGGTATTCAGTCCATTAACTCACAAGCGAATGTATTGGCTAACACCTACATCGGAAGGTTAACGGATGTATTTGCACAGACCAAAGGTGGAATTGCTGCATGGATTGACCCCAATCTAGTAAAAGGCATGGTTAGGGAGTTGTTCGGTGAAAATAGTGGCGACCCATTAGCAAAGACGCTAGGTAAGCAAATAGCCGATGTAATGGAGGATTTACGACTACACTTCAATCGGGTGGGCGGTGACATCGGGAGGTTGTTAGATTGGGGCTTGCCGCAAGGCCATTCAGCTTACAAATTATTGGAATACGGGAAAGATAAGTGGGTTGATTATGTATTACCTCTCCTTAACCGAAATAAATATATCAATGAACATGGTCACCCAATGGATGACGCAACATTAAAAGATTTCTTGCGTAATGCATATCAGACCATTACGACCGATGGGGCAAACAACATCCCTGGTGCTGGACAGCCTAAAGCGGGTGGTGGTAATAGTCGGCTTACCAGTCGTCATGCTGAATCGAGGCAGATTCATTTTAAAAATGCGGATGCATGGATGGAGTACCAAGCTGATTTCGGCAGTAGACCGTTCATTGATTTAATCAACGGGCACGTTCGCAGTGTGGCGCGTGACATTGTACTAATTGATCGACTCGGAAGTTCTCCAGAAGGTGCAATGAAAATATTGCTTAAAGAGGCCAAGCGAATTGATGTTGGCAATAATGGAATGCGGGGCTACAAGTTTAATTATAAGCAATGGCGCGTCAATTCCATGTTTAATGAATTAACAGGGAAGATTGAAATTGGTAATGAAAAGATAGCAAACCTTGGTCGTGCTTATCGATCAATTAACGTATCGTCAATGCTGGGAGGCACAACAATATCCTCCATTCCAGATCAAGCAATGACTGCCAAGACAGCGGCAGTACACGGAATTGCTTATAACAAAGTATTCGGTGAACTGGTACATAACCTTAATCCAGCCAGTAAAGAGGACCGAAAGTTAGCCTATAGTATGGGGATTGCAACAGAAGATTTGGTGGGTTCACTTTCTCGCTATCTTGACCAAGGTTTAGCCAACAATCATGGGGATTTTGCAAAACTTGCCAATGTTGCAGACCTAGCTGCTGGATCTGTAATGCGCTTATCCTTACTTAACCATTTAACGCAATCTAATAAAATGGCGATAGAAAAAATGATGTTAAATAATTTTTGGGAAAAAACGAGAGAATGGGATTGGCAGACCATGGATGCAGGGGATAAGAAAATATTTGAAGGTGGCGGTATCACTCAAAGAGAGTGGGATATTTTCAAACTTGCTGATCAGGCAATAGAAGATTCTCGTGGCACTAAGATGTTAAATGCGCAAGCCATTTACAATATTCCTGATGACAAAATATTAGCTGCTATGGATGGTGATGTAAAAACATTAGTTGATAATATTGATGCCCAAATTAAAGAGCTTGATAGTCGCAATGCTTTCGATGATCAGCGCATGGCCAATAGAGGGCAAAAGGTCGATGACATTAAACGGCAGTTATCACAGCGTCTTTTAGACTATGCCAATCGTAAAGACACGAAATCTCAGGCTGAAAAACAAGCTCTGCAAGACCGTATTGACTTGATTGATGCTCAAAAGGAAGCAACCGCGGCTCAAGCAGACATGAATGCGTACCTTAGAAATGTCGAGAATAGCGAAAATTTGAAGGGCTTTATGGATGGTATTACGCAAGGTAAAACCATAGACAATCTGACAGATAAAGCCAAAAAATTAGGACGAACACTTGAAAGTCTAGATAATAAAGTTGTATTAAAAACAACCAAGTTAAACGATAAGATCAAGACTTTTGAGAAAGAGATTCAAGGTAAATTTACAGACTTTAAGGATTTACTCGGCGGGAAATCGAAACTATCAAAAGAAAAATTGGCTGAATATGAGGATAGATTATCTGAGCGCTTGAATAGCTATGCTTCACGTCGGGATGTGAATACCCAAAAGGAGCTGGACGCACTGAGCGAACTTAAAGAATTGGTAGCATTGAAACAAGAGCATCTTGATACCAACTTTGAAATCACTAAAGCAAAAGAACAAACAAGAATTAAAGGTAAAACAGATAGTAAAATTGATTCATCTGTATCGCAAAATGCTCGTAGAAATTATAAGAGCGGTGAGGGTTTAGGCTATCGTCTTGGTAATTCTGAGCGTCGCATAATTGAATTGCGCGGCAAGATGCGGAGCGCTGACAGTGCTGCAAATAAAGCCATTACCCAAAAATTTAAAGATTTGGATAAGCGTGTAAATGAGCTTGATGCTGAATTTATAGATTATCAAGCTAAAGTTGCTGAGCGCCAATCTAGGCGTGACCATGTTTCAAAACGCCTCTTTAATAGCATTACCGATGAAAAGAAAGCACTAGCTCAAAAAATCCGTGATGATGCTGCTTTAAAGCTAATGACCTATGTTTATGATGAGCGTGGTATGGCTGTGGTTGAAGGTGGATTGCGTGAACGGTCGTTAATGAACTTGGGTATTCCAGAGGGGTCGTGGCAGGGATTTATTCTGCGTGGCGTAATGCAGTTCAAGACTTATGCTGCATCCATGTTAATGCGTCATGGTAGTCGCTTCTTGGCACAAAAAGGTTTTAAAGGTAAGGCTGCTTATGGTTTGCCTCTAATTGCGATGACCACACTTCTTGGTGGGTTGGTGATACAGCTTAGAGAAATTAAAAATGGTAATGATCCTGCTGAAATGTGGGATGGGGAGAAATGGTATACAGCAGGTTTTGATACGGACTTTTTAAAGCGCTCATTTGTTGCAGGGGGTGGCTTACCAGCATTAGGAGATATTATTACTGCGGGTGCAGATACGACTGGGCGAGATATAAATAGTTTTTTGACAGGGCCATTAGGCTCGGACTTTAAAACAGCATTAAACTTAACCGTAGGAAACGCCACTCAACTTGCTAATGGTGTTGAAACCAATGCAGCAAATGAAGCATTTAAGGCTGTTAAATCAAAAACACCCGCTCAGAACCTTTGGTATACTCAGGCTGCTGCTAACCGTTTAATTTTTGATGAATTTCAAGATATGATTGCACCCGGTTACCGTGAAAAATTATTGCGTAAAGCAGAACGTCAGCATGACCGTACCCGATTTTGGGGGGATGATATTGATGATATTCGGGCACCAGACTTTGATAAGGTAGTTCAATAAAGCACTGTTTGCCTTGCAAGAATAAGTTACCCAACAAACCTTCATTTAATCCCTCGTATAAGTCATTTACACGGGGGATTTTTTATATGTCGGACGAAAAGAAAACTGGAAAGTTAAAGCCTGAAACCAAAGAGAAATTGGAACTTTGTTTAGAGATGGCTTCAATCGATGCGGTGGATCTACTCACAGAAGCATACGGTAAAGACATTTTTGATAAAGAAGGGCGAGGTGACAAAGTTTGGCTGTACAAAGGCGCAAAAGAAGCCCTGACATGCTTGGAAAAGTTAAAGCGCGTACTGATTGATGATGAGCAAACCACTGGTAGTACAGATGGTCGTAGCATCTCACCTGAAGCTCAGGCAGTAAAAATGCTTGAAGCTGTGACCAAAAAGCTAGAAGAACGCAAACAGCGTCCGAGCTAATTCATGATTAAGGTCAGCTTTGCTGCGTTCTTTCTGATTTATGCGGAAGCAATGAATTGGGATGTGCCGGATTTCCATTTAGATGTCTGTGATTTCTTGGAGGATTACGGGCCGCTTGGCTTATTGATGATGCCACGTGGTCACGGTAAATCTACGATTCTGGATATCTATAACGCATGGAAGCTGTACTGCAGTAATGAGCATTTAATTCTGCACCAGGCGGCAACGGATAAGGATGCAGCGAAAGCCAGCCGAGGCACAGAACAAGTCGTTGAGAAGCATCCGCTATGCCAATTGTTCGGTGTGCATAAAGCACGTGGTGAACTGCAAAAGTGGTGGATCAGTGGCTCAAGTGATGTACGTCACGGTTCAATCCATGCACGCGGTGTACTTTCCAACGTTACCGGTGCACGTGCTAACGAGATCCAAAACGATGACGTGGAAATGCCTTCCAACATTGGCACACCTGAAGCACGTGAAAAACTACGTTATCGCTTATCTGAACAAACTCATATTCTCATACCAGGTGGACAAAAGCTATTTGTCGGCACACCGCATACGCACGATTCCCTATACACACAGATTCAAAAGCTCGGAGCAAAATGTATGATTTTGCGTATGTTTGAAAAAGAAAAACGATTTGAAAATATCACTGAATGCTTAAGTGATTTTGATCCGGTTTATATTTTTAGTGGTATCAGCAATACAGCACGACTACTCAAAAGAGACCAGGATTACTTTATTCATAAGATTGGTGCTGCTTTCAAGATCATGTTCAAGGAAACCCATTATCTGATTGACCTATACAGTGAATCGCTATGGCCTGAACGTTTTACTGATACGGAAATGGATAAGCGTCGCAAAGAGTGTCGAACGCTGAATGAATGGGATTCACAGTATCAAATGCATGCCAAGCCTATTGGCGATGTGCGCCTTGATCCAGACAAGATGATTCCTTATGACTGTGAGCCAGTTTTAAGACGTGCCAACGGCAAATACATCATGATGCTGGGTGATCGGCAAATTGTTGGTCTTACCATGCGATGGGACCCATCATCTGGCAAGCTTAAATCTGACATTTCATCCGTGGCTTTAGTACTACATGACGACTTTGGCGCGAAGTACTGGCACAGATCTATTGCACTGACTGGTGAAGTCGTCACACATGATGCACACGGAAACATTACAGGTGGTCAAGTATGGCAATTATGCGACCTGATTGAGCAATTCAATGTTCCGAGCCTAACGATTGAAACTAACGGTATCGGTAACTTTGCACCCGCAGCATTGAAGGGCGCATTGAAAGCACGTCGTATCCGTTGCGGTGTAAAAGAAGTTCATAACACCAGTAATAAAAACAAACGCATTCTGGAAGCACTGGAAGGACCTTTAATGTCAGGTCTTTTATGGGTTCATACATCAGTCATTGACACACCAGAAGAAGGTGAAAACAGCTCAAGACAATACAAAAATATGCGTATGTTCAACCCTGCAATTACTGAACAGCCGGACGATGATCTGGATTCTTTAGCAGGTGCTGTCACTGATTCACCGGAACGCATCGGTAAAATACACAGACAAAACGAAGCCCATGAATCGCCTAATTGGAGGACAAACGGTGGTGAAGTTGAAGCCGCCTTAGATTTCGATTAGGGGATAAATCATGGCAGTACCTGAGCAAACGCCATATCAAGAATACACAGCAAATGGGGTGGCAACGAGTTTTGCAGTCGCCTTTCAGTGTTTGTCCAAAGACACACTGATTGTCACTATCAACGGTGTGGAACAATCATCTGTATTGTGGAACTTCACCGGCGGCAATGTTGTTTTTATTGCTGCACCTGCCAACTTATCGATTATCGGCATCAAACGATCCACAGCTTTAAGCCGTGAAATCACATACCAGACCCATGATAATTCATTTCGTCCAAGTGTATTGAATGGCGACATTGATCGCTTGTGGCATGTACTGCAAGAGAATCAGCTTATTTACGATAAGAAGGTTGATAAGGCTGCACAGATTCAGACACTCGGAAACCTGCAAGGTGGTGGAGCAATAGGATTAGGGTTGACGCTCTCACTCAAAGACCAAACTGTTACCGCTGATTACCAATTTGGCAGCTCCATCAAAATTCCAGTCATCACCTTGAATCAAGACGGTACCGTTAAATCACTTCATGAAGTTGATATGATAGGTGGTGGGGGCGGAGCATTTCAAATCGGGTGGGGCGATGTACTCAACAAGCCGACCACACTAAACGGGTACGGCATCGCAAATGCCTATACAAAAACAGAAGCCAATGCTGCTTTTATTGAAAATTCCGAAAAAGCTGTAGCCAGTGGTGTTGCGACACTTGATGCAGATACCAAAGTTCTTGTAGCACAACTACCTACCGCAACCGAAGTAGTGACTGGCGTAGCAAAAATAGCCACAACTGCTATTGCTCAAGCGGGGACAAACGATACTGATTTTATAACCCCTTTAAAACTTAAAAACACTGTGATTGGTGTTGGTGATTTAGGGTGGATTGATAGAACGGAGAATCGAACACTTGGGATTAATTACACAAATGATGGAAAATTAAGAATTGTTCGCGTTAGTGGGCTTGCATCAACAACGGGTATGTGGATAACTGCAACAATTGATGGGAAAACAAGGATTATTTCATCGGGTTCAGGGATAAGCTCTGAGATGTTACAAGCTTATGCTTTTATCCCAAGTGGCAAGGTGTACAGCATAAACATTAACGCTGGCACATTAACCAATATAACATGGGATGAAATGTGATGAGAAAAATATATAGCCTAAATGGCATTCTTTTTGAGTTTGAGTCCAACGGTAGTCAGGATTATTTAATAACTGATGAAATGGTCGCTCTTTCTAATGATGATATTTTAAGAGTAATAAATCCTGAAAAATACTTATCAGAAGAAGAAAAAGAGCAAATCAAACGCACCCAAATGCCGACACTATCCCCAATCGAGTTTGACATTAAGCTGAATAACGCAGGATTGTACGATGCAGTTCAAGATTTAATTAAAGATAATTTCGAGATGCGTATTGCTTATAATCGAGCAACATTCTTTAGTCGTACTGATCCGTTTATTGATCAAGCACGGATTGCATTGAATCTTACCGATGAACAAATCGACGAAATGTGGACAAGCTAGACTCACTTAATACTCAAACAATCCACAGCAACCCTGACCTTTAATGAGATCAGGGTTTTTTATTGCCAAAATTTAGGGGGATTCATGCAAGACCATGAGAAGAATTTACTTTTACTGATTGCAATCGGGGCAGCTATCGGCTTTGCCAAACTGCTTGTTTCGGATGAAAAGCTAACATGGCGCTTGACAATAGGGCGCACCATTTTAGGCGCAGCAACTTCAACTATAGCTGGAGCGATTATTTTGCAAATTCCCGACATTAATCCACTGGCCTTGATTTCTCTAGCGTCAGCACTTGGGGTTATGGGGAGTACGTTTATTGAGAATTGGCTTAAGTCGCAATCTACAAAATGGGGTGTTAAATGAAGTTTATAAATGAAAATGCATGGAAATATCTTTCCGTAAAACTCCCGATCTTGGGGGCTTTTTTAATGCTTGTATTAATTCCGGCATTACAGTGGGCGGTAGATTTTAAAATTATTCCAGTTGAATATCATGCGTATGTGACTGGCGGCTTAATGGTTGTATTATCATATATTGGTAAAAAGCTATATCAACCATCATTGCATCAGATTAAAAGCTTTGCTGCGGTCCCAAGTACGGATGATAATTTGAAAAACTTGTTTAGTAATTTTAGAAAAATTTTAGGTGGTTCTCTTACTCAAGCACAAGTAAGTAAAATTAATGATTTGCTTGCGGGGTTTAAAGGTGAAAAGTCAGTCAGTCAAAACGGAATCAATTTACTTTCAAGTTTTGAAGGGTGTGAACTTGCAGCATATTTATGCCCAGCGAAAGTATGGACCATTGGCTTTGGCACTACAGTTTACCCAAGTGGTGTGAAAGTCAAAAAAGGGGATACTTGCACACCAGACCAGGCTAAACAATTTAAAGCACATGATCTAAAGCGTTTTGAGAAAACAGTCAATGATTTGGTCAAAGTACCACTTACCCAAAACCAGTTTGATGCGCTTGTATCGCTCACATACAACATTGGCACAGGTGCTTTTGAGAAATCCACACTGCTTAAAAAATTGAATGTTAGTGATTATCAAGGTGCCGCAGATCAATTCACCGTATGGAATAAGGGTGGTGGTAAAGTTTTGCAAGGCTTGGTAAGTCGCAGAGCTAAAGAGCGAGAGTTGTTTTTGAAGTAGTGATAAAAAAGCCCTCAAGTGAGGGCTATTCTTTCCAGCTATCAATAATATTCGCCCAGTCTTGCATCATTTTTCTACGGTCATTTAAATATTTTGCATGATTGTATGATGCACGTGTCTTATTCTCGTCGGCATGAGCAAGTTGTGATTCAATCCATTTTTCCTCATAACCCATTTCGTTTAACAGAGTTGATGCTGTAGCGCGGAAATCATGTGCTGTAACATCCTTAAGACCTAAATTCTCAAGCATCCGATTTAATGTCATTTGATTAAGCATGCCATCACTTTTATAAACGGCAGGGAAGACATATTTCTTGTTGCCGGAGTTCGCATGCTGAGTTTTTAAAATCTCATACACTTGGTCAGAAATTGGCAGAATATGAGCACGACTTTTTTTCATGGCAGTTTTTGGGAAGTTGACAACACGTTGTTCAAAATCAACCCACGTCCATTCCATTCTTCTAATTTCAATTGTTCTAAGCATTGTATACAGCAGCATAAAACCTGCATTTTTTACCGTCTCTGCACCGCCATAGTTTTCTAATCTTGTACGGACTTGAACACGCTCTTCTTTGTTTAGGGATTTAGCATGTGTTACTTCAGGACGGGCGACAACATCACGTACAGCGTAAGTAGGATCGTTTTCAGCTCTTAGTGTGGCAATCGCATAACGCATGACTGCACCAATGAATTTCCTATTCTGAATAGCAGTCACTTCACCAGTGCCACGGTTCTTTTGAGATCGGACACGTTTCATTGTATTTTTTATGATTGTCAGTACATCTGCGGAAGTTACATTTCTAATATCTTTATGGCCAATAATCGGCAGAATGTCTTTTTCTAGTGATACTTGGAACTGTTCAGCATATCGGTCTGATTTTGTTTTTAGTCGTTCTTTTGCGTATTCCTGGGCAATGACTTTAAACGTATTTGTGAATTTTTCATCTTCCGCTTGCTTGGCTTGTCGGCGATCCTTAACAGGATGAATGTCTTTGGCAAGCTTTGCCCTCATTTCTTCACGCAATAAGCGTGCATCAGCAAGATTAATAGCCGGGTATTCACCAAGACTCATAGAGGATTCTTTGCTGTTAAAAACAAACTTGAAGCGCCAGACCTTTACACCAGATGGGCGAACTTCAATGTACAGACGATCAGCGTCTAAAATCCGATAAACCTTTTCTTGTGGTTTTAGAGTTTTAATTTTTGCATCAGTAAGTTTTATTGTGGTCATGACGGGTAACGAACTGGTAATGATTATCTTACCCGTGATCTTACCCGTTTTTAATGCGGCTTATAAAGAACTAAAGGGAACTAATGAGGACTTATTTTAATTTAAATCATTGTGTTGTGGGGGTTTTGGGAACTATAAAGAATTAATAAGAATTTGTATCTTTCTTTTCGATCATTAAAAGCATGAGCTAACCTGTTGAAATTTACGCACGTGTATGTGCTCGAATAGTCCAAGAATACTCACATTGTGCTTATTTTTTTAGAGCTGACCTGATATAAATGAGGGGCTTTAAAATAAGTAAAAAATGGAGTGTGAATAATCATAGCAAAAAATAAGCATTTTCGGCTGAACTATTTCCATGATAATGATTTTAGAGGGATCTCAGCAGAGGAATAAGCTGATTTATTTGCATGTTATGCTGCATCAATTTTAATTATTTAGATTGCTAAAACCTAAAATAAGCTTAAATAATATAAGGGTTTTATTCAGGTTTAAAAGGCAGTTTAGAATAAAATATTTTTAACTTTAAGTAATGGACTAACTATAAGTAAGTTTTTATATTGAAATTTAAATGGTTGAAGATTGGCTTTAGCAGTGTACATTTATCAGATGGAATGAGGGTTGGAACTCTTGTCACCAAAATAGCGCATAGAGTTTGGATTATTTGGTCGAGTAAAATATTTGCATATTCAATATGAAAGAATAAAATAGAACCACAATAACTCGCTAATAATGTGCTAAAAGTAAATTTATTTTTATGGGTTTGCACTAAAGGGCTGAAATATTCAGCAATTAAATCATTAACATGGCATAAAAATAACTTTTAGGGATTTATTTTAAAATAAAGAGATTAATTTTAAGTTAAACAGCTCGAAAAAGGACCTTTTACAAGTTTTAAAAATAAATTCGCACCATTTTGATACACTGAAAGAAACTTTTTAATCAAAAGTAATGAAGAGTGTTTGAATATGGTGCATTTACATTTGCACACAGTATAATAGCCTCAAATCAAAGTGGTTAAATCTTCTATTCTGATAAAGAATTCAATATTTTATCTTTGTTTTTAAAAGTTGGTATGAGAATTGCTTAATAGATACCAACTACTAACACGCACTTAGCAGGTGCAACAAAAAATCATCGGAGCAAAATGAGCATGGCGAACAAGGTCCTTCAACTCATCCAAGAAAGTGGCGCAAAATGGGTCGATTTTCGCTTTACTGATACTAAGGGTAAAGAGCAGCACGTAACTTACCCAGCAGATACGATTGACGAAGATACATTTGAAGACGGTAAAATGTTTGACGGTTCTTCAATTACAGGTTGGAAAGGCATTGAAGCTTCGGACATGATTTTACGTCCAGATGCTGAAACATGTTTCCTTGACCCGTTCTTTGCTGAAGCGACAGTTGTTGTAACTTGTGATGTAATCGAGCCATCTACTGGTCAAGGTTATGAACGTGATCCACGCTCAATCGCTCGCCGTGCAGAAGAATACTTAAAATCAACAGGTATTGGTGATACTGCATTCTTCGGTCCTGAACCAGAATTCTTCGTATTTGACGAAGTTAAATGGGAAATCGATATGTCTGGCGCTCGCCATACATTAATCGCAGAAGAAGCTGCTTGGTCAACAAACAAAGACTACGAAGGCGGTAACTCTGGTCACCGTCCACGTGTTAAAGGCGGTTACTTCCCAGTTCCACCAGTAGATTCTTCACATGATATGCGTGCAGAAATGTGTGCAAAAATCGAAGACATCATGGGCCCTGGTCGTGTAGAAGTACATCACCATGAAGTTGCATCTTGCCAATTAGAAATTGGTGTGAGCTTCAACACGATGGTTCGTAAAGCTGACGAAGTACAACAGTTTAAATATGCTGTTTGGAACGTTGCACATCAATATGCTAAAACTGCTACGTTTATGCCTAAACCAATGGTTGGCGATAATGGTTCTGGTATGCATGTTCATATGTCGATCTCTAAAGATGGCAAGAACTTGTTTGCTGGTGATGAATATGCAGGCCTTTCAGAAATGGCGTTGTACTTCATTGGTGGTGTGATTAAGCATGCTCGTTCGTTAAATGCAATTACCAACCCATCTACTAACTCGTACAAGCGTTTAGTACCACATTACGAAGCGCCAATTATGCTTGCATATTCGGCTCGTAACCGTTCAGCGTCTATTCGTATTCCTTACGTTTCTAGCCCTAAAGGCAAACGTATTGAAGCGCGTTTCCCAGATCCAATGATGAACCCGTACTTAGGTTTCGCGGCATTGTTAATGGCTGGTCTTGATGGTATTCAAAACAAGATTCACCCAGGTGAAGCTGCTGACAAAAACTTGTATGATCTTCCTCCTGAAGAAGAAGCGAAAATCCCTACAGTTGCACACAGCTTAGATATGGCGCTTGAAGCACTTGAAGCTGACCATGACTACCTATTAAAAGGTGGCGTGTTCACTAAAGATATGCTTAATGCGTATATCGAAGTTAAAACTGAAGAAGTTCGTCGTTTGAACACGACAACTCACCCAGTTGAATTTGATATGTACTACAGCTTGTAATTCGTACGCGAATTTAAGCAAAAAGAAACCCGCTCATGTAGCGGGTTTTTTTGTATCATTGCTTTTGAATTAGAAAATTTTATGAAAACTTATGGCACAACGTAAAAAAGAAACCAGCTTTTATCCTTGGGTTGATGTTAAAGATCATAGTAAAGGCTTTAAAATGAATTTTTCCACAGTCATTTACTTGGAGCTTGGGCGTACAACTGAAGGGTATAAGCAGGCTGAATTCATTGGTTTGAAAAATCCAGCATTGGCTTTAGATTATGCTTATCCTGAACATTTTTTTCTAAGTTCTGAGGGTTTGATTTTAAACAAAACGGCCAGTGGTAAATTTGAAGTGATTGCAAAAACGGATAAGTGCTGATGCTTTGGTATTTTGTTGCTTTGGATAAATGCAACAGGGTGTATTTAGGCGAAGCCGTGACAAAAGCATGAATCAATTCAGTTACAGTAAATGATATTCAAAAAAATCATCTTCAAAGAGTAGTGGGTATATGCGAAATAAGCAGGCATGTAACGTACAGAATGCGCAACTTTCTCCTGAATTAAAAACATGGTTATATGCATCAGGTTCGTTAACACAACAGCTTACAGATTTAGCGGATGGTGAGTTTAGGGTTAAACCTATTAAAGAACATTTTAAACGTCTTAATTTTAGCGATGCACAATGGATGCAAATGCCACATTGGCATACGTCATGGGTACGTGAAAGCTATCTGTATGGCTCTGAAGCGCAGCCTTGGGTCAAAGCAAAAAGTATCTTTCCTATTTTAAGTCTGCAAGCAAAAGCACGGATATTTCAGCATATTGGTAAAAAGCCCATAGGATGGTTCTTATTTCAACGGACTAATCCGCAGTGTCAACGTCGTGTCATTCTGCTTGAAGATGGTTGGACGCGGCAAAGTTGCTATACTTGGCATGGTTGTAAATTTATTGTTCAAGAAACTTTTTTGTCTGCATTTGAGCAATTTATTCAGCAAAATCTTTCAGAGTAAAATATTAAACAGTAACGTAAGTTAAGGATAGTCATGGACATTGCGCAACAAACTACATGGCGTGAGCGTTTAGCAGCATATTATTATTTATGTCGTTTTGATAAACCAATTGGCACGGAATTGGTTTTTTGGCCAACCATGTGGGCGTTGTGGGTTGCAGCCAAAGGCATACCTCATTTGGGTATTCTATTGGTCATGATTTTGGGTGTGATCTTTATGCGAGCGGCAGGTTGTGCCATCAATGACTTTGCCGATCGTAAGGTTGATGGTGCTGTCGCAAGAACCAAAGATCGTCCTTTGGCGACAGGGGTAATTAAGCCGATAGAGGCAATCTTGGTGTTTCTTATTTTGGTTGCTACAAGTGCTTGTTTGTTGTTTTTCTTGCCGATTGAGAGCTTTTACTGGTCATTTGGTGCATTAATTCTCGCTTTTATTTATCCATTTATGAAGCGCTATACCCATTTACCACAGCTGTTTTTGGGTGCTGCATTTTCATGGTCAATTCCAATGGCTTATACGGCTGTGGGGGTTACACCTGATTTAACCTGTTGGTTACTGTATTTTGGTAATTTGGCTTGGTGTGTGGCATATGATACGCAATATGCCATTACCGACCGTGAATATGATTTAAAAATTGGTGTGAAATCTACAGCGATTTTATTTGGTCGATATGACATTGAAATTATTTCAATGTTACAAGCGATGAGTGTGTTATTGATTGGCTGTGCATTGTATTTAGAAAATTTATTATTTCCTTATGGTTTGATTGCTTTATTTGTGGTTATTGCTGATTTTATTTACCAATGGACGAAGACTCGTGATAGTGATCCGCAACGTTGTTTTTGGGCATTCCGTCATAACCGTTGGGTTGGCTTAATTATTTTTGTAGGTGTATTTATTTCACTTTTATAAATTTGAACAGTGGTTGAAAAGCATCCTATTTGAATAATGCCAGTCAGTTAAGAAATTGACTGGTA
>OFRD01000044.1_pt1 | contig 40062 bp, 31 predicted proteins | sample 1543041 | NCBI WGS metagenome assembly OFRD01 (sample SAMN07774234, study PRJEB24372) | wastewater metagenome | isolation source: Exp Tend CN 100WW | collected 2016-02
GCTGCTCGAAAATACGCGCTTCCATGCTGGCGAAGAGAAAAATGATGCCGGCTTTGCTGCGCAGCTGGCGGCGCACGCCCAGCTGTATGTTAATGATGCGTTTGGCTCGGCGCATCGGGCGCATGCGTCAACCGTGGGCGTTGCAAAACTGCTGCCGGCGGTGGCGGGTTTGTTGATGGAGGCTGAACTCAAGTATCTGGGGCAGGCTGTGTTGACTCCGCAACACCCATACATCGCCATTCTTGGCGGCGCAAAAATTTCTGACAAAATTGGTGTCATTCAAAACTTGTTGCAGAAGGCGGACAAATTGTTGATTGGTGGTGGCATGGCCAATACCTTTTTGCGCGCGCAGGGTCTGGCGCTGGGTGCTTCTTTGGTGGAGGAAAGCGCGCTAGACATGGCACGCTCGTTGCTGCACACGCACGGCGAACGTATTCTGCTGCCGATTGACGCCGTGCTGGGTGATCGATTTGGTGCGGACGCAAAAGTTCAGACGATTGCCGTGTCAAGCGGCGTGCCGGATGGCTGGCGGATTTTGGACATTGGGCCGCAGACTGTTGTGCGCTTTGGTGCGGCGCTGCGCGGCTGCAAACTGGTGGTGTGGAACGGTCCGATGGGCGTGTTTGAGCTGGCGCCGTTTGCAGCGGGCACCACTAACGTCGCGCGCCTTGTGGCTGATTGCGGCGCAACTTCGATTGTGGGTGGCGGAGATTCGGTGGCTGCAATTCACAAAGCTGGATTGGCAGCGCGCATCACGCACATCTCCACTGGCGGTGGCGCCAGCTTGGAATTCTTGGAAGGCCGAACTTTGCCGGGCGTAGAAGCGCTGAATGACCGCTAGTGTTTTGGGGCGCACTGCTTGAGCGAGTGGTGCAAACTGCGCGTGTGGACTTGTTCGCGGGCCAGTTGGTGCGGGCAGTTGTGAATCAGAGCTGAGGGTACAACATTGAAAAGAGTTCCCATCATTGCCGGCAATTGGAAGATGAACAAGCTGCCAGATGAAAGCGCGGAGCTGGCAGCAGCTATCAAGGCGGCGCTGGCCGGCCAACAAGCTGTGGAAGCAGTGCTTTGCCCGCCGTTTGTAGGGCTCGCCGCAGTGGCGCATGTGTTGCGCGGGTCCAATCTTAAATTAGGGGCGCAAAATGTGCATGCGGAAGAAAGCGGTGCGTTCACGGGAGAGATTGCCGCGGGCATGCTGGCCGGGTTGTGCCAGTATGTGATTGTGGGGCACTCTGAGCGGCGCCAGTTTTTTGCGGAGACGGATGAGCAAGTGGGGCGCAAGGCGCTGGCCGCGCTGGCGCATGGCTTGCGCCCGATTATTTGTGTGGGCGAAAGCCTGCTGGAGTATGACGCAGCGCAAACTGCACTGGTGGTGGAACGCCAGGTGCGCGCGGCGTATGCGCAGATTGCCGCGGCTGATGTGGCCAGCAGCGTGGTTGCGTATGAGCCTGTCTGGGCGATTGGTTCCGGGCGCGCTGCAACTGCAGCGGGTGCAAATAAAGTTTGTGGTGAAAGTGTGCGGGCGGTGCTGGCGCAAATGTTTGGCGTGGCGGTTGCGCAGCAGGTGCGGGTGCAATACGGTGGCAGCGTCAAAGGCAGCAACATTGCCGAGTTTATGGCGCAGCCGGATATTGATGGAGCGCTGGTTGGCGGTGCAAGCCTCACAGCCACAAGCTTTGTTGATATCGTGCGCAATGCTGCTTAAGTTGCGGCTGTGTGCAATGCGTCCGGCGGCTGCTGCCATTAGGGCTTCAGCGTAAATCTAATTCTGGTGGCGCTGCCGAACTTGGGGCTGGGGTTGTGGCTGCTGGCGTGTCTGGGGCTGCTGGGCTGGCTGCAGAGCCGCGTTGCGCGCCATGTGCAGCTGATTTTGCTGCTGGCGATCCGCAATGAGCATGCAGCATTGCTGGCGTTTCAGCTGCTATTTTTGCCGGGCGTCGCGCTGCATGAAGCCAGCCACTGGATTGTGGCGCGCCTTTTGGGAATGCGCGACCTTGAGATCTCGTTGTGGCCGCAGCGCCAGCGGGATGGTTCGGTGCGCCTTGGATACGTGAAGACCGAGCGCATGAACCTTGCCCGCGCAGCGTTTGTGGGAACCGCTCCGCTTGTGGCCGGGATCGTGCTGGTGAGCGTGATCAGCGAGCGCCTGGGTTTGAACCGGTTGTGGACGGCTGCGGCAGCAGCGGAAACCATTCAGGTGCGCGCGTTGCTGGCTGAATTTTGGCAGCGGCCGGATTTGTGGTTGTGGATCTACTTGCTTTTTGCGTGCAGCAATACGATGCTGCCCAGCGCATCTGACCGGCGTGCGCTGCCCGCTGCTGCTGCGCTGCTGGGAAGCTTGATGCTTGGCGGGTACCTGCTTGGAATGCTGGCGCTTGTGCGAACTGCGCTGGGCGGTGTGGCGTGGAGTCTTGCGAGTGCTGCAAGCGTGGCGATGGGCATCACCATCCTGCTGGATCTGCTGTTGCTGCCCGTACTTTATTTACTTGAGGCGCTCTTGTGGCGGCTGCGCGGCGGCCAGCTCTTGCGGGCTTGAGAGCCGGGCCAGTGCAATGCTGGCGCCGGCCAGCACTGCGGCCAGCGTCACAAGCTTGAAAATGCGCGCAATTGGCAGCAAGGAAAGCAGCCCCAGTACCGCGCACAATACCCAATAGCCAAGCACAATGCGATTTTGCGGATAGCCGCGGTCGAGCAGCCGGAAATGCAAGTGGCCGCGGTCGCCCTGCAGCGGGGAGCGGCCGCTGCGCATGCGCATCAGGATGCGCCAGAATGTGTCCGTGATGGGCACTGCAAGCACCAGCAAAGCGGTGGCAAAGCGCGCGGGCGCAAGTATGGAAAGCGCTGCAAGTTGGAAGCCGATGGTGAACACGCCTGCGCTGCCGAGGAACACGCGCGCGGGGCTAAAGTTGTAGGGCAGGAAGCCAATGCATGCGCCCGCCAGCGCCAGCGCAAACAGCGCCACTGATGGCTGGCCGACGCTGTACATATGCGCCGCAAAAAAAATCGCTGCGATCGCGCCCACGCCGGCGGCCAGCCCGTCAAGGCCGTCCAGCCAGTTTACGGTGTTCATCATTCCGGCAATCCACACGCTGGTAAGCGCAATAACCAGCAGCGGCCCGAGTGGCAGCCAGCTGCCCAGCACCACCAGCTCGCCGTTTAGTGGATTTGTAAAGCGCTCGATGAATACTGTGCTGAACATTGCAATCGCTGCAGCGGCCAGCTGCCCCAGCAGCTGCGGGATTGGGCCGAGTTCGCGCCAGTCGTCAACCAAACCGAGGCCGAACACAAACAGCGTGCCCAGCAGCATGCCCGCAATGCGCAGGCGGTCCGGGCCGCCCGTGGGCGCGTCCAGCCACCACGCCACTGCGCAGCCGGCAAACAGCGCCAGCACAATCCCCACACCCCCCAGCCGCGAGATGGTCCCTGTATGTTGGTGGCGCCCATCGGGCGCGTCCACCAGCCGCAGCCGGCGCCCCAGCCAGCCGGCCATTGGTGTGCCGAGCAGGCTGGCAGCCAGCGCCGTCGCAAACACAATTAGTGCGGTGGTCATCTCAAGCTGAAGTTAGCGGATTGTTGCACGCTGCATTGCGCGCGCGCACCGCAGTCTTGCCAGCCACCGGAAAGACCGGCAGCTCCCCGTGCACACAAAGCGATTTTGTCAGGTGCCAAATTGCCGGTCGCCGGCATCACCCAAACCGGGAATGATGTAGCCCACTGGATTTAGGTTCGTATCGATTGCGGCAACATAAATCGGCACATCCGGATGGTCAGCTTGCAGGCGCGCCACGCCTTCCGGTGCAGCAATCAAGCCGATGTAAATCAGGCTCTGCATGCCCCACGCCTTTAACAAATCACAAGTCGCTGATGCTGATCCACCCGTCGCAAGCATCGGATCCAGCACCAGGCATACCTGCACCTTGGTCGTGTCCGGTTTGTTGGCGTAATACTGCACTGGTTCAAGCGTGCGCTCGTCGCGCTTCAATCCGATGTGCCACACCGCGGCGCCGGGCATCATTTCCCAAATCCCCTCCACCATTCCCAAACCGGCACGCAGCACCGGCACCAGCCCAATCGCCCCGTCTAGCGTCTGCCCGCTCGCCGGCCCCATTGGCGTCGTAACGGCAATGCCGCGCAACGCAAGTGCCCGCGTGGCGTCCACAGCCAACAAGATGCTAATTTCGCGGATCAGTTCACGAAATTCTTTATGGGTTGTTTCAACGCTGCGCAGCTTGGCCAGCTTGTGCGCAACCAAAGGGTGGGTGGATGGAAAAACGTTTGCCATTGTTTCAGTCTCCGCAGTGCAACATTTTAACGCAAACTATCAGGCCGCGCGCTTGCCAGAACTTAATGCGCAATGGCGGCTGGCTGCTGGGTTGTGGGCTCGGGCAATACCTGCCGATTTCGTAACGACCAAATTATGCCGCCGGATTGTCACGGCAGGAAAACACAGATTGACCCTTCGTGGTAGCCCAAACGCGTAAGGTGATTAAGTTGCGCAGTGAAGATGCCAACCGGCTGCCACTCCGCACAGGTGCGCGACACGACCACCGCAGCACTAAAGCGCTGCGCCGCTAAATTCGCTTCAATCTGTGGCAGGAACCGCTTGAGATTTCTGTTGATGCCCAGTGCGGTTTCTGCATATGGGCCCAACGCGGTGCGATCACTCATGTACAACATGGCGGTGCTGTCACTGGTATAAATTTTTCCTGCGCCAATGTTTGCATCCAGATATGCGCGCGCTGCTGCCCACGGGTGATTGCCGGACCGGTACACGATGTTGTTCAAAGCCATGTAGAGCGGCGCAAAAGCCAATGCCGCGACATACAACACGGTGGCCAGGCGCGCACCCCAATGTACGCCAGAGATCTCACTGCTTTGGAAAAGATTGTGCAGCCCCGCAGCTGCCGGAAGAAATCCCAAGAACACCGCACTGTGAAAATAATTGCTGCCGCCGCCAATGCGCAGCAATCCTAGAAACGCGAGCATGTAGCTGCTAAGCAAGCAGCACACATACAGGCGCGCGGCGGCGGGCGCAGATTGGTAGAGTGCTGCCAGCCCGGCAATGATCAACATGTACATTGGCAGGCGCTGCATTACCAGCTCTGCGATCGCTTTTTCGACGACGCGAGACAGCGTGCCCAAATCAGAAAAGAACTCACCCTGCGTCATTAGCAGCGCGTTCTCGAGGCCGGGTGCACTGTAGCCCAGCCAGAGCAGCGCGAGCAGCGCTGCCGTAAATGCGCCGAAGCTGGCAATGCACCACGCAAGCATCTTTCCGCGGCGCTCGAGTGCCAGCGCAATCAATACACCCAGAAAAATTGTAAGGCTGTTGAGCCGGAAGGAGCAGGCCAGCGCGGCAGCCAAGCCCACAAGCGTGGCAGCCGGCACCAGTGCCTGCTTTTTGCGGAAGAGCAGTTCCCATGCCAGATAAAAAACAAGCAGCTCAAAAAAAACCGCCGGCAGATCGGGCCGGATCGAGAGCAGCATGCCCAAGTCCAGCGCTGCAATCATTAGCAGCGTGAGTGCGGCTGCCGGCGCGCTGATGATAAACAAGCGAGAGCGGCGGTTGAAGAGCGCTGCGCTGAGAAAAATGGCCGCAACCAGCAGCAGCATTACCGTGCGCGCAACAAATGCAACCAGCCAAACATCGCTACCGCCCACGACCCGCATCAGTGGCGTTAGGCCCCAATAAAAATAGGCGCTGTACGGATTTAGGTGAATTGGATTTTCGGTGATGCCGGTGAGGTGTGGCAGGCTGGCGGCTACGCGCTGCAGCGCGGCAATGCTGGTGGACTCCGCGCCGTAGTCCAGAAAATCCGAGAAGAACATGGTGGCGGTGCCGAGGAGCACGCACACCGCTAGCACGGCTGCCAACAGTTTGACTGTGTAGGGCGCTTGCGGAGTTGAGTGTTCAGAAATTGGGCTATGCATGGCAAGTTTTGCGCAAGTGCACCGGAAGAGACAGCCAGCGGTGGCTAAGTGCGCATTGTAACCCAGCGCCGTAACTGCGGGACGTTGCCTTGCGCAGCGGCTGGCGGTTTTGCTGGAATGGCTGGCAGGTCATGTTTGTGGTGCGTGTTCCGGTTGGCTTTTCCGCACAAACATCACGATTCATCGTGTGGCGTATGGCGCGCTCTGCGATTGTGATCGACCTTGCCGGTGCTGCTGTTGTTATCGTAGAATAATGCAATGCGCGCAAATGTTTTCTGCTTTGCCAACCATCAGCTGAATGCGTTCGGATTGGCAACGGGCGGGTGCGGCAGGGGCGGCACAAACGCCGAGGCTGGTGCATTTTAAATGGCGCAGTCTGAAGAGCGCGTGATTTCGCCGCTGCCACAGGTGGAAGATGTGGTGGATTCCGCACTGCGTCCGCAAACACTTGCGGATGTCATCGGGCAGGACAAAGTTAAAACCAACTTGCAAATTGTGGTCGAGGCAGCGCTGGCTCGCAAAGAGCCGCTTGATCACATTCTCTTCTACGGGCCGCCGGGTTTGGGCAAGACCACGCTTGCGCATGTGATGGCAAGGGAAATGGGTGTCAACATCAAGATTACGGCCGGCCCCGTGATCGAACGGCAGGGCGACCTGGCTGCAATTCTTACCAACCTGCGCGAAGGCGATGTGCTTTTTATTGATGAGGTGCACCGCTTGGGGCGCGCGGTTGAAGAAGTGCTGTACCCTGCAATGGAAGATTATGCGCTGGACCTCGTGGTGGGAAAAGGGCCGGGCGCGCGCAACATTCGGTTGAAACTGCCGCGCTTTACGGTGATTGGCGCCACCACGCGTTTGGCGCTGATTACCGCGCCGCTGCGCACGCGCTTCGGCGTAATTTTCCGGCTGGATTTTTATGATTTGGCTGCGATGGAGGCGATTGTGCTGCGCGCTGCGGGCTTGCTGCACCTGCCGATTGATGCTGCGGGAGTAACGGAAATTGCGCGGCGCGCGCGCGGCACTCCGCGCGTAGCGCTGCGCTTGTTGAAGCGCGTGCGTGACTACGCCCAGGTGCGGGCTGCCGGCTTTGTAAGCCGCATGGTGGCCGATGCAGCGCTGGACTTGCTGGAAGTTGATGCGGTTGGACTGGATGAAATTGACCGGCGGCTGATGGGCGCAATCATTCAAAAGTTTGGCGGCGGCCCGGTGGGCCTTGATACCGTGGCGGCTTCAATCAGTGAAGAAGCGGACACCATCATGGATGTCTATGAGCCGTATCTGTTGCAGCTGGGGTTTCTAGAGCGCACCGGCCGCGGTCGCGTTGCCACACGCCTGGCTTACGAACACCTCGGCCTCACGTATCCGGAGACGGTGCAGCCGCGCATGATTTGAGTGCGCCATGCGGCGTACCACTCCTCATCTGACAAGCCGCCGCGTGCTTGCGCAAAAACTTTTTACTGATGGAAACAGCTGAGCTGGATTACCACCTGCCCGCGGAGTTCATTGCGCAAACTCCGCTGGAGCCGCGCGACAGTTCGCGCTTGATGTACCTGCCGCGCACAGCTGGCTTCCCGACCAACCACAACTTTACGGATCTGCTGCATTTGCTGCGCGCGGGCGACCTGCTGGTCTTCAATGACACGCGCGTGCTGGCTGCGCGCGTGGCGGCGCGCAAGCCAACGGGCGGCAAGGTGGAGCTTTTGCTGCTGCGCCCGGTGGGCGGGCGCCAATGGCTGGTCTTGGTGGGTGGCCGCGGTGTTGCGGTGGGCAGTACGCTTGTGCTGGAAGGCAGCGGGCAGCCTGTGCACGCGCGCGTTGTGCAAGCGCTGCAGGCCTCCGAGCGCATTGTGGAGTTCTCGGAGCCGGTGGAAACTTGGATCGACCGCCTCGGCAGCGTGCCTTTGCCGCCCTACATTCATGCGCAGCTGCGCGACCCGGAGCGCTATCAGACGGTTTACGCGTGCCGCCCCGGATCGGCAGCCGCGCCTACAGCCGGGCTGCACTTCACACCACAGCTATTGCAGCAACTGGCCGGGTTCGGCATCGCGTCAACGCATGTCACCTTGCATGTTGGCTTGGACACCTTTCAACCGATCACAGCCCCGACTGTAGATGCGCATTCGATCCACAGTGAATGGTGTAAACTTTCAGTTGAAACTGCGGAGAAAATTGCGGCAACGCGCGCCGCCGGAGGCCGGGTGGTGGCTGTGGGCACTACGAGTGCGCGCGTGCTTGAGAGCGCCGCTGCTGCGTGCGCGGGAAGCCCGGCCGAGTATGCGGGCGAGACGCGGCTTTTTATAACGCCGGGCTACAACTTTCAGGCCGTGGATGGGTTGATCACGAATTTTCATCTGCCGCGTTCGACACTGTTGTTGCTGGCGGCCGCGATTTTAGGCAAGGGTGGCTTGCCGCGTTTGTTGCAGGCCTATAGTGTTGCGATGCAGGCCGGCTATCGGTTCTACAGTTTTGGCGATGCGATGTTGATTGTGTGATGCGGCCGGCAAATTAAGTTTTAGAATCTACGAAACAAGGAATTAATGATGCTGCGAGTGTTGCGGGTGAATGTTTCGACTGACGTGATTTCGTTTGATCCCGTGCCCAAGGCGTGGGAGCGCGTGGCAGGCCGGGCATTGATTGCGCGCGTGCTGCTTGATGAAGTGCCGCCCGAATGCGATCCCTGCGGCCCGCACAACAAGCTGATCTTTGCGCCCGGAGTGCTGGTGGGCCAGATGGTGTCCAGCTGTGACCGGCTGTCAATCGGCGGTAAGAGTCCGCTGACAGGCGGCGTAAAAGAATCCAATTGTGGTGGCTCCACCGGCTTGCACATTGTTTGGCTGGGCCTCAAGGCAATCCTCGTTGAAGGCAGTCCGGCTGCGGGCGCCGCGCTGCGCCTGCTATGCATCGGTCCGGATAGTGCGCACTTTGAAGAGTGCAGCGATGTACTTGGGTTGGGCGTGCATGAGACAACGCAGCGCTTGCGCAGCCGCTTCGGCACCAAAGTGTCGATTGCCATGATTGGGCCAGCGGGCGAGATGCGGCTGCGCGGCGCCGGCATCATGCACTTGGACAAGGATGGCAACCCGGGCCGCATCAGTGCGCGCGGTGCGATGGGCGTGTTGATGGCTGCGAAAGGGCTCAAGGCCGTGATCATTGATCCCGGCAAAACGCGCCGGCCCGCACTGGCTGACGCGCCGCGCCATAACGCAGCGCGCAAGCTTTATGTAAAGGCGCTGGCGGAGCATCCCCAGACCAGCAAGATCTACCCGGAGTATGGCACGGCTTCGATTGTGGACATGTGCAATGGCTTCGGCGCAATTCCCACGCGCAATTTTTCCAACGGCCGTTTTGAGCACGCGGAAAAAATCAACGGCGATGCATTTCACGATTTGATGGTGGGGCGTGGCGGCGAGGGTGACCCGACGCATGCCTGCATGGCCGGCTGCACAATTCAATGCTCCAACATTTATGCGGATGTGAACGGCAAGCAGATTGTGTCGCCGGTGGAGTATGAAACGATTGGGCTGGTCGGTTCAAATTTGGGCATCAGCGAACCGGACATGATTGCGCATCTGAATTACCAGATGAACGATTTGGGCTTGGACACTATTGAAACGGGCGCAGCGCTGGGCGTGGCGGCAGAAGCCGGCCTGATGGAGTGGGGCGATGGCCTGCGTGCCATGCAGTTGATGGAGGAGGTGCGTAAAGGCACGGCGTTGGGGCGCGTGATTGGCAACGGTGCAAAACTTGCCGGCGAGGTGCTGGGCGTGCAGCGCGTGCCGGTCGTCAAGGGCCAGGCTATCTCGGCGTATGATCCGCGCGCCATCAAAGGCACCGGTGTCACATACGCAACATCTCCGCAAGGCGCCGACCACACGGCAGGCCTTACGCTGCGCATGCCGGTGGATCACCTTAAGCCCGAGGGGCAGGTGGCTGCGTCCCGCACTGCACAAATTCGCATGGCGGGTTTTGACAGCCTCGGTGCATGCATCTTTGGTGCATTCGGATTTAATTTGGCGCCCACCGCAATTCAGGATCTGGTTAACGGGCAGCATGGTTGGGATGTGGGGGCTGATTATCTGACTGAGCTGGGCAAAGCGACGATTGACCTCGAGCGCGAATTCAACCGGCGGGCGGGCTTCACTCCCGCTGATGACCGGCTGCCGGAATGGATGACGCTGGAAGCGCTGGCGCCCAACAACACTGTCTTTGATGTGCCGGCCGCGGAGATGGATGCAATCTACAACTGGTGAGTGCATCTCGGTCACGATAAAGCTGCACTCCGTGCTGCGCACACTGGAGACAACCGAGCCGCGCAGCCGCGTGCTGCTGGAGCTGGCGCCCGGCAGCACCGTCGCCACAGTGGTTGCAACGCTGAAGATACCTGAGATGGATATTGTTTACGTGCTAAACGAGAGTGTGGTGGAAAGTAATGCGCTGCTGCACGCTGGCGACACGCTTGCGTTGATTCCTGCGCTTGAAGGCGGCTGCTGTGCACAGCTGGGCAAAACTGAAGTGCAACCCATCAACACGGTATTGAACATCAGGAGGATGAGTTGAACCAAAGCTCTTCGATTGACAGCGCAGACGCGCAGCGCATGTGCGCTGCCATTCAGGCGGAGTTGGCGCGGCGCGGCAAGGCTGCGGTGATTGCGGTGGCTGATGCGCATGGCGAGCTGCTGCTGCTGCTGCGCTGCGATGGCGCACCGCTGCCATCGATTGTGATTGCCACCAACAAAGCGTGGACTGCAGCGCGCGAGCGCAAACCAACGCGCCAGGTGGGGCAGGCGGCGCGTGACCCGCAAGATGGCTTCGACATGGCGTACTTTGGCGACCCGCGCTACATTGGCTGGGGCGGCGGCGTGCCGGTGTTTTCTAGCGGGCAGCTAGCCGGCTCTGTGGCAGTTAGCGGACTGTCTGAGGCGGAAGATATTGAGCTTGCTGAATTGGGCATCCGCGCCCTCTAAGCAACTTTGCGTTCCTCTGATCTTTTGCTATAAATAGTGCGTTTAGTGTGCCACCGAGTGGGGCTGCGTCCAGTTCCATCGTCAGTGCAGATAATTCTCCACAACAAACATAAATGATAAAAGTCACCGACCTCACAAAATATTATGGCGACGTTCAGGCGCTGAAGGGCATTAATTTCTCTGTTAAGCCCGGTGAAATTGTTGGACTGTTGGGGCCGAACGGCGCAGGCAAGACGACGTCGATCAAGATTTTGACCGGGTACTTGCAGCCTGATAGCGGCAGTGTGCAAGTGGACGGGCTGGATGTACTCAACCATCGCGAGCAGGTGCAGGCGCGCGTTGGTTACCTGCCGGAAAGCACGCCGCTGTACGGCGAGCTCTCGGTGCAGGATTACTTGCAGATGATGGCGGACCTGCGCGAGATTGCGGAGAGTGACCGGCAGGCACTGCTGTCCGAAGCTATTCATGCCACCGGGCTGGGCGAGCGCCTCACACAGCCGATTGCGCAGCTTAGCAAAGGATTTCGGCAGCGCGTGGGGCTGGCGCAAGCGATCCTGCACCGGCCGCGGCTGCTGGTCTTGGATGAACCCACCGTGGGCCTTGATCCGACGCAAATTATCGAAATCAGAAACTTGATCAAGAGCTTGGCACCCAAGACAACAATTTTGTTTTCGTCGCACATCTTGCCCGAGGTGGAGGCGATTTGCGACCGGGTGATTATTATCATTAACGGTGTGGTGAAGGCGGACGCCCGGCTGGCGGAGCTGGCTGCCACCACCGATGCGGTGCTTGTGCTGCAGCACGCTGTGGCCGGCGTACCGGAAGCGCTGCGTGCGCTGCAGGGCGCAGTTGGCGTGCAAGCGCTGACGCAATCCGGCCACCCAGCCTTCCGCATTGCGGGCGCTGAGCGTGCGGATCTGTGCCCGCTGATTTTTGATCTGGCGCGCAAACAAAACTGGCCGCTCCGCGAGCTGCGCCGCGATGTGCGCACCTTGGAACATGTCTTCAATGAGCTGGCGCTTGCAGCGTAAAGCTGCAACGCCATATGCTGGACACACTCGACTAATGCAACAAACACTCGCGATAACACGCAAAGAGCTCAACAGTTATTTTGGCTCGCCGATGGCGCTCATTTTTGTTGGCGTTTTTCTGGCCGCCACCCTCTTCACCTTTTTCTGGGTGGATACATTTTTTGCGCGCGGCATTGCAGACCTGCGGCCGCTGTTCCGGTGGATGCCGTTGCTGCTGATCTTTCTCACCAGTGCAGTCACCATGCGCCAGTGGAGCGAAGAGCAATCCAGCGGCACGCTGGAAGTGCTGCTCACGCTGCCAGTTGGCCCGGTGCAGCTGGTTGCTGGAAAGTTTTTGGCAGTGCTGGCACTGCTTGGCGTTTCGCTTGCACTTACATTGTTTTTGCCGTTGACTGTTTCGATGCTGGGAAACCTTGATTGGGGGCCGGTACTGGGCGGCTACATTGCAGCGCTGCTGCTGGCCGGCGCGTACGCAGCGCTGGGATTATTTGTCTCCTCCCGCACGGACAACCAGATCGTCGCACTAATTAGCACTGCGGTGCTGGGTGGTGTGCTGTACTTCATTGGCGCCCATGGGGTGGTTGATTTTTTTGGAGACCGCACCGGTGAACTATTGCGCGCGTTCGGGTCGGGTTCGCGCTTTGAGAGTATTGAGCGCGGTGTGCTGGATCTGCGCGACCTGCTTTATTACGTGTCGCTGATCGGGGTATTTCTGTCGCTGAATGTGCTGGCACTTGATTCCAAGCGCTGGGGCAAAGGTGCGAACTCGCTGCCGTACCGGCAGCGCATGATTTTGACGGTGGTGCTGGTTGGCGCAAATCTGGCTGTCCTGAACGTGTGGCTTTTTCCGGTGACGTGGCTGCGCGTGGACCTCACTGCTGGCCGGGAGTACAGCCTTTCGCCCGCCACCCGCAGCCTGCTCGCCAACCTGGATGAACCGCTGCTCGTGCGCGGTTATTTCAGCGCCAAGACGCATCCATTGCTGGCGCCGCTTGTGCCGCGCATTCGAGACATGCTGACCGAGTACGCGCTGGCTTCCAACGGGCGGGTGAATGTAGAGGTTGTTGACCCGCTGACGGACCCGGAGAAAGAGGCCGAGGCAAACCAGAGTTACGGCATCAAGCCCACTCCGCTGCAAGCAGCTGACCGCTATGGCGCTTCGGTGGTGAATGCTTACTTTGACATTCTTGTGCGCTATGGCGACCAGAATGTTGTGCTCAATTTTCAGGACTTGATTGAGGTAAAAGCCAGTTCCAATGGGCAGCCGGATGTGCGGTTGCGCAACCTGGAATACGACCTGACGCGGGCGGTCAAGAAGGCCGTATATGGTTTTCAAAGCATTGACGCTGTGCTGGCGTCACTTGAGCAGCCCGCGACCCTGACACTTTATACAACGCCGACGACGCTGCCAGAGCAGCTGCAAGTGGTGCCGGCTACCATCGCTAAAGTGGCGCAGGAGATTGCGGCCGCTTCTCAAGGCAAGTTTTCTTTTCAGCAGGTGCAAGTTGGTGCACCTGGAGCCCCCACACCAGATGAGTTGGGGCAGAAATTTGGGCTGCGTGCTTTTCAGGCATCGTTCTTTTCCCCGGATACATACTTTTTGCACATGGTGCTGAGTGCTGGTGGCGAGAGTCAAGTGCTCTTTCCCGTCGGTGATTTTGGGGAAGCCAGCGTACGCTCGACGCTGGAGACCGCCCTCAAGCGCGGTGCCAAGGGTTTCTTGAAAGTAGTTGGCATTTGGACGCCGCCGGATGTGCCGGAACAAGATATGTTTGGGCAGCAGGCGCCGTCATTTAAAAGTTATAAAAGAATTGCCGAGGCACTGCGCGAGAATTACACCGTTCAGCCGGTTGACCTTTCCACCGGGCAGGTGGGCGGAAATGTAGATGTGCTGCTGCTGGTGGCGCCACAGGCTCTCACTGATAAAGATTTGTTTGCGGTTGATCAATACCTAATGCGCGGTGGAGCAGTTGCGGTTGCAGCGGGCAGCTACTTGTTGAAACCGGACGCAATGTCCGGAGGCCTCGCTGTGCAGGAGGTGGCGGGCGGGCTTGCGCCGCTACTGGAGCACTATGGTGTCTCGGTCGCCAAATCACTGGTGCTGGATTTGCAGAACGAGCCCTTTCCGATTCAAATGGCGCGCACCGTCGGCGGTGTTGAAGTGCGCGAGTTTCAGGCAATGCCTTACCCGTATTTTGTTGATGTGCGCACCGACGGCATGGACGGCAAAAATCCGATTCTGGCCAATGTTGCAGCTGTGACGCTGAACTGGGTTTCGCCGATCACTGTGGATGAACCGAAGAACACTGGCCGCGAGGTCAGCCGGCTGCTGTCCTCCAGTGCCGAATCCTGGACGACAACCAACACAGTTGTGCAGCCTGATCTGCAGTTTTATCCGGCGCTGGGATTCCCGGAGGCGGAAGTGAAGGCGCCGCAGCTATTGGCGGTGGCTATCAAGGGTGCGTTCGAAAGTTATTACAAGGGCAAGCAGTCACCGATTGAGACGGCCGCCGCTGCGGCGCCGGCTGATGCGGGCGCAGCAGCCGATGCGCCACCGACTGCAGTCCCGCAGGCGCTGGGCATTATTGAGCGTTCTCCTGCCACGGCACGGCTGGTGGTGGTGGGCAGTGCAGAGTTCTTGAACGATGTGGTGTTTGATCTTTCGCGCAACTTGTCTGGCGACAGATACTTGAACAGCCTGCAGTTTGCGCAGAACATGGTGGACTGGTCGGTGGAGGACCTGGAGCTGCTGGGCATCCGCTCGCGCGGCACTGCCTCGCATGTATTGCTGCCGCTCACGCCGCAGGCGCAGTCGGTGGCAGAGCTGGGCAACTATGGCGTGGCGCTCATCGCGCTGCTGGTGCTGGCCTGGACGTGGCAGCGCCGGCGCCGCAGGCAGCAGCCGATGGTGCTGCTACCGCCGGCAGCAGCCCGCAAGCGCACAGATGTTGCGGCGGAATTGGCATCCTGATTATGAACAAAACAATCCGCGCACTTGCAGCGCTCTTGGTTGTGCAGATTCTGATTGGTGCCTATGTGTACTGGCCGCGCGCCACGGCTGAGACGGGGGGGCTGCTTTTTGCCGGCCGCACAGACACCGCCATCACCCGCTTGGTTATTCAAGATGACAAGGCGCAAAAGCTAACCCTGGAAGACAAGGGCGGCACATGGGTGCTGCCGGATGCGGGTGACTTTCCGGCGGATGCAGCCAAGATTACACCGCTGATCGAGAACATCAAGAAGCTGAAGACCGGCCGGCTGATTACCCAAACCGCGGCCAGCCACCGCCAGCTGCAGGTTGCCGAGGACAAGTTCACGCGCCGGCTGGACATTCAGTGGCAGGATGGTTCGCGCAGTTTGGTGTTCATTGGCAGTTCAAGTGGGGCCGGTGCCACGCACTTCCGGCTTGATCCGCAAGCGGAGGTTTACCTTTCGGCAGACCTTACAAGCTACGGCATCACACCGCAGGCATCGAATTTTATTGACACAAGCTATGTAAGCATTCCAGCCGAGACGGTGACCGCGATTGTGCTGGAAAATGCTGCGGGCAAATTGGAGTTTGAAAAAGCGGGCGATGCATGGACGTTGAAAGGCATGGGTGCGGATGAGGTGTTTAACTCAAGCGCATTTACATCGGTGCTGACACAGGCAACCGGAGTGCGCATGAGTGCGCCGCTCGGCAAAGAGGTGAAACCAGAGTATGCGCTGGCGCAGCCCAAAGCTACATTGCTAATTACGGCAAGCAAGGACAGCAAGCTGCAAGAGTACACGCTGCGCATCGGCGCCAAGCTGGGCGATGACTATGCGATGAGCTTTAGCGGCTCGCCGTATGCGGTGCGTGTGTCCTCTTATTCCGCCCTGAACTTTACTGACAAGACGCGCGCCGACTTCATTACACCGCCGGTAACTCCTACGCCGGCAGCGGCACCTTAGGCGCGCAGCGCAACCTCGGTTGCGCTGCGGAGGTTTTGGAGGGTTTGTCGCGGGCTACGGGCGCGTATGCGGGTCAAACAGGCGCGCGTATTCTTCAAGCGCAAAGCGGTCGGTCATGCCGGCGATGTAGTCGCAGACGGCGCGTTCCAAGCCGTGCTGGGCAATTGCGCTACTTAGCTCGCCGGGCAGCTGGTTTGGCGACTTCGTAAATACTTCAAACATCTCGGCGATAAAACGCGCTGCCTTTTCCGCCATGCGTGCCACCCGGTGATGCTGAAAGAGCTCTTCGCGCAAATGTGACTTCAGTTCGGTTTGCATCGCCTGCATGGGTGCGGACCAGTCCACTACGTTTGTGGAGAGCTGCTGGATGTGCAGCGGTGAGCTGGCGCCAGAGCGCAGCAGCGCGCCTTCAGTAGTTTCGACCAAGTCTTGGATCTGCACGCCAATCAGGCGGCGGATCATGCGGTGGCGGTTGAGGTCCGTCAACTCGCGTCCGTCCCAGCGAATGGCTGCGCGCACTTTTTCCCAGAGTGCCTGGCCGCTCAGCGCAGCAGGCTGCAGCAGGCCAGCCCGCAGCCCGTCATCCAGGTCGTGCGCGGTGTAGGCCAGCTCGTCTGCAACATTTGCAATTTGCGCCTCGAGGCTGGCGCGCAGTTCAGGGTTGTATTCGCCGGCGTCTGCCTGATCGTATTCCGTCTCATGTTTGACGAGGCCCTCGCGCATTTCCCAAGTGAGATTGAGGCCGCGAAAATTTTCGTAGCGCTCCTCCAGTGTTGTGACGATGCGCAGCGTTTGGCGGTTGTGATCGAAGTTGCCGTGCGCCGCCATCAGGCGCTGCAGCACACGCTCGCCGGCGTGGCCAAATGGCGGGTGGCCCAAATCATGCGCAAGGCAGATGGCTTCCACCAAGTCCTCATTGGCGCCGAGCGAGCGGGCCATGCTGCGCCCCAACTGCGCCACTTCCAGGGTGTGCGTGAGGCGCGTGCGATAGTAGTCGCCTTCGCTGTTTACGAAAACCTGCGTCTTGTATTCAAGGCGGCGAAATGCGGTGGTGTGCAGTACGCGCGCCCGGTCGCGTTGGAAGCAAGTGCGGTCTTGCGCTTCGGGCTCCGGGTGCAGGCGTCCTTGTGACGCGCTGCTGCGAATACCATACGGTGCCAGCGTAAGGTTTTCATGGTCCTCCATGGCAGCGCGGTGAATGAGCATGAATGCGGGCTCAGGCGGTTTGCGCCGGTGATGCGGACTTGCGGGATTTGGGGCGCGTGGCTTTGGCGGCGACGGCCGGTGCGCCATTGAGCGAGACGCGCAGTGAGTGAATCTGGTCGCGCAGGCCCGCGGCAGTTTCGAACTCAAGCTGGCGCGCGGCGGTTTTCATGCGGGCTTCAAGTTCAAGGATCAAGGAAATTGTTTCGGTAGTGGTGTGTGGCGCTTGCGGCTCAGCCGTGTACTCCGCCGCAGCTTCCGCCACGGTGCGCACCCGCGTGCTGATGTCATGCACGGATTTGATGATGCTGGCCGGCACAATGCCGTGCAATTCGTTATGCGCCAGCTGCACGGCACGGCGCCGGTTTGTTTCGTCGATGGCCAGGCGCATCGAGTCGGTAATCTTGTCTGCAAACATAAGCACGCGGCCGCGCACATGGCGCGCTGCACGCCCAATGGTTTGGATGAGCGCAGTGCTCGAGCGCAAAAATCCCTCCTTGTCAGCATCCAAGATGGCAACCAGCGAAACTTCCGGAAGGTCCAAACCCTCGCGCAGCAAGTTGATGCCCACCATCACATCATATTTTCCAAGGCGCAGATCGCGCAGCAATTCCACACGCTCCAGTGCAACGATGTCGGAGTGCAGGTAGGTGACCTTGAGCCCAAGCTCGAGCATGTAGCGGCTCAGGTCTTCCGACATGCGCTTGGTAAGCGTGGTGACGAGTGTGCGTTCGCCGCGCGCGACGCGCTGCTGCACCTCTTCCACCAGCCGGTCGATCTGGCCTTTGATCGGCAGGATTTCTATTTCCGGGTCAACGAGCCCGGTGGGGCGGATGATTTGCCGGATGACGCGATCGGCAATTGAAAGTTCGTAGGGCGCAGGCGTGGCCGTTGTGTAAATAATTTGGCCGGTGCGCGTGCCAAACTCGTCAAAGTTCAGCGGCCGGTTGTCCAGTGCAGAGGGCAGCCGGAAGCCGTAGTCGACGAGCACTTGTTTGCGGGAGCGGTCGCCGCCAAACATGCCGCGCACTTGCGGCAGCGCCATGTGGCTTTCATCCACTACGAGCAGGAAATCTGACGGGAAGTAGTCCAGCAGCGTCCACGGCGGCGAACCGGGCGGGCGCTGGTCGAGCGGGCGCGAGTAGTTTTCAATCCCCGAGCAATAGCCGGCTTCCCGCAGCATTTCCAAGTCGTAGCGGGTGCGCTGCTCGATGCGCTGTGCCTCAAGGTGGCGTTCGTTGGCTTTGAAGAATATGAGCTGCTCTTCAAGTTCCGCTTCGATGTCCAGAATCGACTGCTTTAGTTTGTGCTCTTCGGTGATGAAGTGCTTGGCGGGAAAGATGTCCAGTGACTCGTGCAGCTGCAGAACTTCGCCGGTCAGCGGCTGGACCTCCATGATGCGTTCGACCTCATCATCGAAGAAGTCGATGCGGTACGCGTTGTCACTATAGGGCGGCTGCAGCTCGAGCGTGTCGCCTTGCACCCGGAAAGTGCCGTGTCGCAGTTCAAGGTCGTTGCGCTGGTACTGGCTGTCCACCAGGCGGCGCAGCAGCGCATTGCGCCGATGCTCTGTGCCGGCGACCAGGTGCACCACACCGCTGTAGTAGGACTCGGGATTCGCAAGGCCGTAGATGCAGGAAACCGAGGCGACGATGATCACGTCGCGCCGGCTCATGAGCGCAGCGGTCGCTGCCAGCCGCAGGCGCTCAATCTCTTCATTGATGTCTGTTTCCTTTTCAATGTAGAGGTCTTTTTTCGGTACGTAGGCTTCTGGTTGGTAGTAGTCGTAGTAGCTTACAAAGTATTCGACTGCGTTGGCCGGGAAGAAATCGTGGAACTCAGAGTAAAGCTGTGCCGCCAGGGTTTTGTTGTGTGTGAGCACGAGGGTGGGGCGCTGCGTTTGCATCACCACCTGCGCAATGGTGTAAGTTTTGCCGGTGCCGGTTGCGCCCAGCAAAACCTGGTGCCTTAAGCCGCTGTTGACGCCGTTGACCAGCTCCGCAATTGCCTGCGGCTGGTCGCCCATTGGTTGATACGGTGAATGCAGATCAAACTCAGGCATGGCTCGGATTATACCGATGGACTGCAGCGCAGGCTTTGTATACTGTGGAGTTGATGTGCGGATCCCAATGTTGAACGGCATGATTCCACTTTTGGTGTTGGTGGGGCCGACGAGTGTGGGCAAAACGGAGCTTAGTCTGCACTTGGCTGCGCGTTTGGGCGCAGAAATTGTCTCGGCAGACTCGCGCTATTTGTACCGCGGGCTGGATATAGGCACGGCCAAGCCGGGGCGCGCAGAGCTGGCGCGCATTCCGCATCATCTGGTGGACGTAACCGCTCCAGACCAGCCATGGTCGTTGGCGGAATACAAACGTGCGGCGGTGGCGGCGATTGCGGACATCTACGCGCGCGGCCGGCTGCCGCTGCTGGTGGGTGGTACCGGACAGTACGTGCGCGCGCTGTTGGAAGGCTGGCAGATCCCGGCAGGTGGCGGGGACATGCAATTGCGGGCACGCCTCACGGCGCAGGCGGAAACTGCCGGAGGGCTGGCCGCGCTGTACGCGCAGCTAACGGAATTGGATGCGGGCGGTGCTGTGCAAATTGATGCGCGCAATCCGCGCCGGGTGGTGCGCGCGCTGGAAGTGTGCTTAACCACCGGCCGGCCTTTCAGTGCGCAGCGCACGCGCTTGGCGCCAGCATACGGCGTCTGCCAAATTGGGCTGACACTGCCGCGCGCTGAGCTTTTCGCGCGCATTGACGCGCGAGTGGACCAGATGCTGAATGATGGCCTGCTAGCTGAGACGCAGCGCCTTGCAGCCCAAGGGTTGGCGTGGGATCTGCCCGCGCTTTCGGCGCTGGGTTACCGCCAGCTGGGTGCGCACTTGCGCGGCGAGTGCAGCCTGGCGGAGGCGGTGCTGCGCATCAAGCATGATACGCGGCGCTTTGCCCGGCGCCAGTACGCATGGTTTTCTTTGAGCAACGCGGAGATCACTTGGTTTGATGTGGTGCGCACCCCGCGCGCACAGATTGAGCAGCATGTTGTGGGCGCGCTGCAAAAAGCCGGCTACGAAGTGCCGGCAGGTAGAATCGGCACGTGAATATTGCGCGCCTCATGGCTGTGCTTGCGCTGCTTGCACCGCTGGGACTTGCGCCGCTGCCGGCAGCCGAGGCCAGCAACGGGCAGCCAGCTGACCCGCAGAGCGGTGCTGCCGCCACGCTGGACAACCTGTCGGATGAGGACAAAATTGCGCAGCTGTTTCTTGTCACATTCACCGGATCCAGTGTTGATCCAACGGCTGCAATTTTTCAGGTTCTGCGGCGCTATCACTTGGGCGGCGTGGTTCTTACGCGTGCCAACGACAACTTTGACGATCGCACCGATGTGCGGGCGGCACTGTATGCACTGACGGGCGCGCTGCAAGCTGCCAATCAAGATCAAGCGCCATCCGGCGTGATTGCCACCCCAACGCCCAATGCGCTGCAGCCACTGCCGCAGCCGTTGTTCATTGCGGTTGCACATGGCGGGCTCGGCCTGCGGACAGATGAGCTGCTGAGTGGCCTCACTGCTTTGCCCAGCCCGCTTGCAATTGGCGCAACTTGGAATCCGGACTTCGCGCGCTTGGTGGGTGCAGCGGCCGGGCGCGAGCTGCGCCAGCTGGGGTTCAACATGCTGCTGGGGCCGAACTTGGATGTGGCAGGCAGCCCCAATCCTGCAAATCCTGGCGACCTCGGCGCGGGCGTATTTGGTGGCAATGCATTTTGGGTGGGTGAGTTTGGGCGCGCGTACACACTTGGCGTGCATGCCGGCAGCGGCCGGCGGGTGGCGGTGATCGCCGGCACCTTCCCCGGCATTGGCAGTGGCGACCGGGATGCACTATTAGAGGTGCCCGTTGTTACCAAGCCACTCGCCGAACTGCTGGCCACGGACATCCGGCCATTTTCGGCGGTGGCGAGCTTGGAGCGCGATACTGAAGGTGCGGCAGATGGGTTTGTGACTGGCCCGGGTTTGTACGCCGGGTTACAGGGATCAATTTCGCGGGACACGCGGCCGCTGGCGATTGATGAGACTGCGTTGAAGGAACTGCTGCAGCGTGATGCGTTTCGGCCATGGGTGCAGCTTGGCGGCCTGCTTGTGAGCCTGCCACTTAATCATCCCGGCGTGCGGCGCGACTATCTGGCTGGCCAAAACCTGCTGGCCTCCAATGTGGCGTATACGGCATTGATGGCGGGCAATGACTTGCTGCAGGTGTCAGTGCAGGATGAAGATGCGTTGGCTGCGCTGCCGGCCACGCTGGGCGGGCTTGTGAACCGCTACAAGCAGGGCGGGTTGTTTAGTGAACGTGTGGATCAGGCTGTGACCCGCATCCTAGAACTCAAGCAGGGGTTATACGGAAAGTTTGGCGCGGGCGCAGCCATCACCGCTGCGCCGCTTGCGCCCTTGGTGCCGGCGGATGGCGATGTGGCGGCAATTGCGCGCGAAGCGCTCACGCTGCTGGCGCCGGCTCCGGCTGATTTGGTGCAGCGCCTGCCGCAGCCTCCGGCACCGGGTGCCCGCATTGTATTTCTCACGCAGACGCAGCTTGTGCGCCAATGCAGTTTGTGCCGGCCGCAGCGGCTGCCGCCGGTTGATGCATTGCAAATTGCTGTGGAGCGCGCTTACGGCCCAATTGCCAAGGTGCGCAGCCCGAACCTGAGCAGCTTTGATTTTGCGGAGCTGGCTGATTTTCTTTCCGGGGTTGTGCCCACGGCGGTGCTGCAAACCACCGAAACACCGGCGCCGGACTCTGGTGCGGCGACGGCCACCGCCACAGCCGTGCCCACCGCTGCTGCGCCGCGCACGCCGATTGCAGATGCGCTGCGCGACGCGGGCTGGGTGGTTGCGCTGCTGCAGCCGGCGCAACCGGCGGATGGATTGCCAACCAGCTTTCAGCGCTTGCTGGCAACCCGCCCAGACTTGCTGGCCGGCAAAAAGCTGGTGGTGTTTACGCTCGGCGCACCATACTATTTGGATGCTGCAGCACTTTCTCAAATTACCGCATATTACGGTTTGTTCAGCGCAGCGCCGGCCTTTATAGATGTGGCTGCACAAGCGCTGTTTCAAGATTTGAAACCGCGCGTGGGCGGGCCGGTGTCCGTGCCGGCTGCGGCTTACTTTTTGGCGGAGCGCTTGCTGCCCGATCCGGCACAAAAATTTGAACTGGTGGCCGAGTTGGTGTTGCCCGCGGGCGCTGCGCTGACGCCATCACCGGAGCCCACGCAAGCTTCCACGGCTGCGCTTACACCAGTGGTTTTGGCAACGGCGCTTATCTCCGGTGCCACGGCGCTGCCGCCAACGCTTCCGGAAGGCGCGCAGGTGAATCTGAGCACCACGATATTGCTTGACTTCAACGGCAATATTGTTCCGGATGGCACTCAAGTGGATTTTGAGGTGCTATACAAGGATGCTGCCGAGCTGCGCGAAGTGTTTGCTACCGGATATACAATGCGGGGTGTGGCACGCGTGGCTCTCGCACCCAAGCATGTGGGCGGCATTGAGATACGTGCCTTTAGCGGGCGCGCTGTATCGCTGCCGGCGCCGCTACTGGTGAGCAACGTGGCGGGTGAGCCCGCCATCGTGGTGCTGACTTTGACTCCAAGCATTACGCCCAGCGCCTTGCCCGCAGCCACCAACACGCCCGTGCCACAGATTGCGCTTGATGCAAACTTGCCGGCCAGCGGTGTGAAAGAGGGGCAGCAGTCTGCGCCGGCTGCCACCGACCCGCGCGACCTTTTGAGCGCGCTATTTATTAACATTGCGGTGGCTGGTTATGGCTGGTACGCAGCGCAGCGCAGCGGCCGCGGCTTAATCCAGCGCTTTCGGCTTGCCTTGGGGGTTACGATTGGGGTGTGGCTGGCATACGACTTGTACGTTTTGCGCGCGCCCGGTGCGGGCCTGCTGCAATCGTTGGGAGCGCTTGCTCCAGTGTTGTGTGCGGCCGGCGGTGGCTTCGCTGCGCTGGTGGTGGACCGCTACAAGCTGCAATTGGCAGCCAGCTGGCAATCCGGCAGCAGCCGGCTGCAGGCGGCGTGGCTGTCCATGCGCACGGGCAGCATCAAGTAGCCAGCGTGGCAATCACCCCAATTCCAATCATGACCAGCGCAGCGATCGACAGGTGCCGTTCCAACGGGTCCGTAAAGGCCAGCTGCGCCCATTCCCAGGCGTTGGCCGGCACAAACTCGGGTGTGCCTTGCGGCCCCGGGAAAATGCCATCCTGCAACGCGCCCCGGAAGTCGGCGATGGTGGGCGGGCGGTCCTCGGGGTGCAAATGGAGCGCCCAGTGCAAGGCGCGTTCTGTGCGCGTGCTCAGCAGTGGATTGATGTCGCGCACCGGCACCAGGCTGTCTGTTTGCAGGAAGCGAATTTTGGCCTCGGCGGGCGGTGTATTGGTGAGCAGGTGGTAAAGCGTAGCCGCAAGGCCGTAGACATCGGTGCGCCCGTCGGTATGGCCGGTATCACCGCCGTACTGTTCCAGCGGCGTGTAGTGGATGGTGCCGCGCCCCTGCACCACCGTGATCGTGCCGTCGTTGGGCACCATCAGTTTCACAAGTCCAAAATCTACAAGCTTGATCAAGCCGCCGGGTGTCAGGCGGATGTTGGCGGGCTTGATATCGCGGTGCACGACTGGCGGCTGCTGGGAGTGCAGATACTCAAGCGCATGCAGCAATTGGCGCGCCCAATCCAGCACGAGCAACTCGGGGATCAGTGTGCCGGCAGCGCGTGCGGTTTCAATGCGCTGGCGCAGGTCAACCCCCGCCACATAATCCATCACCAAAACTTCGGTCTCGCCCAGCGAGAAAAAGTCCGAGACTTTGGGCAGCGCAGGGTGATCGAGGCGCGCGAGCACAGACGCCTCTTGATAGAACTGCGCCCGCGCCTGGCGCTGCGCCTCTGGTGTGGCGCGCGGATCGCCGCTGACTTGTTTCAGCGCGCACTGGCGGCCCTCCAAGCGCAGGTCTTCGGCAAGAAAGATGGTGCCCATGCCACCCTTGCCGTGCGCGCCCAGCACACGATAGCGCTGGTTGAGGACGTCGCCGGCAGCTGGAATCATGGTGGCATTATATCGGCGTGCCGGCGCGCGCGGGCTGGAGGGTTATGAAGCCCGGCGGGGTGGCGGCTTTGGTGGTGGCTGGGGGTGCGCTCAAGGGCCAGCGCTTTGACCTGACGGGCGAGACCTTCACGATTGGCCGTGAGCCGCTGTGCGATTTATTTATTGAGGAAGCTACCGTGTCGCGCAAGCACGCCACGCTGCAGCGCATTGACGAGAAATGGTTCATTACTGACACGTCAAAAAACGGCACGCATGTTAATAGCCAGCGCGTGAGCGGGTTGGTGGCGCTTGTTAACGGCGACAAGATTGCGATCGCCACCGCTGCGCAGCTGGAGTTTGTGGGCTCTGGAGACACGGTTCCGCTTTCGCTGGAGGAAGGCCAGGCAGTGGGACGCATGCACCTTGATCGCAAAACGCGAGAGGTGCGGCTGCGCGGCCAGCTACTGATCCTGTCTGCATCCCAGTATGTGATGCTGGAATTGTTCTACTTGAGCAGCGGAGAGATCAGAACCCGCGACCAAGTTTCACGCGCGGTCTGGCCGGATGATGACCCGGCCGGAATTACGGAGCAGATGATCGATGCACTTGTGAAGCGTTTGCGCGACAAGATGGTGTTACTAGATGCCGACCACGATTACATTTTGACCGTGCGCGGACAGGGTTTTCGATTTTCCAACCCGCAGGTTTAGTGGTGTAGTGGCAGGTTGGCGCGTGTGCCGCGCCGCGCTAGCGCCACTTGGCCAGTGATAGCTCACGCTGTGCGAGGCCGTGGTACTCCTTTAGCTTGGCGCTCATATCGGCGTGGCCGCGTGCGTCAAGGTCATCCCCAAGCTCAACCATGGATTGCAGCAGCTCGGCGGTGAGTTCAGCAGCCCGATTGCGCAGCATTTCGGCGGCGGCTTCTGCTGACTCCAATTGCAGCAGGTCGTTGATGAAGCGCATTTCCGGCGGGGTGCTGGCATCCAGCTCAGCCATGATGGTGGCGCGCAATTGTTCGAGGCGCGCAATCGCATCCTTGTGCCCCGCCTTTTGGGCAGCCTCAATGTTCTGGTTCAGCACTGCGAGGGTGAGGTCGCTGATCTCAGGCAGTGCCTCGCGCACAGCAGCCGCTTCATCGGGAGCCTGCAGCAGCGCCTGCAGTAGCTGCGCCGCGGCTGCGCCCTCTGCCTTTGCGGCCGCATCCCGGCGCGCAACTGCGTCCAGCAACACCTGGCGCGCGCTTTCCAGTAGTTTGCGCTGCTCGCCTTTGGCTGCATCAATGTGCTTGGTGAGACCAACAAAGAATTCGTAGTCCACCAGCTGGCGCACCAGCGTCACCACTGCCCGCAGGCGCAGTTCATCCGGGTTGGCGCATACCACCTGCAAAAGCGCATCGCGGGTGAGGTTGCTGCCCAGTGCTTGCAGCTCCTCTGCCACTTCCTGCAGCACCTGAGACTGGCGGCTGCTACTGCGGCCGATGGTTGAGTGCAGCGCTATCTGTTCGCTAAGGGCTGCAATGCGCCGGGCGGTATCCTGCTCGGCTTCGCCATTGCCGGTTGCGCGTTGGAGCAGTGCCCCCAAGATTTGCACAAAGGTCAGGTCAATTTCCGCATCGCGCTGCTGGATCAGGGTGGGCAGATTGGTGGCGTCCGCTTTCATCAAGTCTTGCAACAGCTGCAGCTTGGCACGCTGCGTGTCCAGCATTTCGGGCGTGATCCCGTCAGCTTCCAGGATTCGGTTGATCAGGTTTTGCATCGAAAGCATTTCTTGCGGACGCAGCAGATAGCCTTTGCGCTGGTCTGCCGGTGTGCGGTTTACAACCTGGCGCGTGAGGCTGCCCAGCAGATTTTCCTTTTCCTGCAGCCGCATGTTGAGTTCCATCGGCACAAAAGTAAGCAGCAGCTCCTTTGCAGGGTCGTGATACACAAGCGGTGTGCCCAGCATGGAGGTTTGCCCGCACAGCGGACATGCCAGCAGGTTCAGCTGGCCCTTGAGCAGGCGCTGCTTTGCACCCGGATCAGCGCCGGCATCCACCAGCTGCTCAAGGTGCACGGCCACGGGCTGCCGGCACTGGGGACAGGCCACTGAGGTGTTCGGTGCGGTGCTTGCCATGTTGCTGTTCGCCTAATCTCCGCGCGGCAGGCTGAACAGGAAAGCTGCGCCGGTGCCGACTTGCGACTCCACCCAAATGCGCCCGGCGTGCGCCTCCACAATTGCCCGCGCAAGATACAAGCCGAGGCCGGCGCCAGAGGCGCGCTCGGTGGCCAGCGTGGTAGCGCGATAGAAGCGGTCAAACACGCGCTGCACTTCCTCCGGCGGCAGGCCGGGCCCCTCGTCGCTTACGCTCACCACAATTTCCTGCGGCTGTGCGCGCCCCGCAATTGTGATGGCGCCGCCCGCCGGCGAATACTTGATGGCATTGGAGATGAGGTTGCTGAGGACTTGGCCGAGGCGTTCTTCATCGCCTTTGACTACCGGAAAGTCGTGTGGAAAGCGCGTGCTGATGCGATGAATTGTAGTTTGCGTTTGGAAGCGGGCCGCGAGGCGCGCGGCTATTTCTGAAAGCTGGCACTCTTCGCGTTGCAGGCGCAGGCCGCCCGCTTGCAGGCGCGATGCATCGAGCAGATTTTCAATCAGGCCGGTAAGGCGGTCGGCTTCTTCTTCAATGACCGCCAAACTTTGCTGCACCACCGCTGGCTCCCAGTTTGCATCCTCGCGGCGCAGCGTGCCCGCATAACCTTTGATCAGCGAGACGGGTGTTTTCAGCTCATGGCTGATGACGGAGATAAATGTGCTCTTCAGCTGCTCGGCTTCGCGAAAGCGCGTGATGTCGCGCACGCTGGCGATGAGGTTTACAAGGTGCGCCTCACGATCGTAGAGCGCAGCGTAAGTGACGCCGACTGCCAGCGGAGTGTCATCCTTGCGCACCAGTTCGCCTTCCACATAGATGGGCGCAGACTCGGGCCGCGGCCACCCGCCGGCTTCTGCATCCGCAAGGTTCAGGCCGCGTGTGCGCTGCGCCCAGCGAAACAAGTCATCATAGTTGCGCCCAATCGCATCGGCTGCGGTGATGTTGGTGAGCCGTGCCAGCGCCCGGTTCCAGCGCTCCACCTTGTGCCCCACGCCCATGATGCAGAAGCCGTCGGCAGCGTTCTCCAAGATGGCATCCAGCTGGCGGCGTTCCTGGTTGACGGCTTCGAACAAGCGCGCATTGGTCACCGCAACCGCAGCCTGGTTTGCAAACACATCCAGCAGCCCCTGCTCGTTGGGGCCGAAGGGAGCAGCGGTTGCGCGGAAAACCAGCAGCAGGCCAATCAGTTCGCCGCGCGACTCAAGCGGCAGGCCAAACGCGCCCTCCAATGAAACCAGCCCGCGGCTGCGCGCCACATACAAGCGGCGGTTTAATTCGCTGATGAGATGCGGCGCGGCGTGCTTGACATCGCCGGTGGGAATATCCTTCAGGATGCTGGCAAAGTGGCGCAGATATTCCGGCGCCACGCGGTACTGCGCATAAATATTAAAGCGCACATGCGACTGGGTTTCCGTGGTGGCATCAGTTTCACGCAGCGCAATCAAGCCGGCACGCCCGTTGAGCATGTTCGTGGAGGCCTCAAGGATGCGCGTGAGCACCGTGCCCAAGTCCAGTTCCTGGTTGAGCCCGCGCACAATGTCGAGCAGATGGTCGCGCTGCTGAATGCGGTAGTCCGTGAGCATGTTCGGGGAGGGTAGCGGCGGCAGCGGCCGCGCAGGTTATGGAAAGATGTCGTTGAGGACGGGTAGGTAGCGGCAGTTGCAGCCGCCGGCGCGCGAGCAGGCTTCCAGCGGAATGTCCGGCGCTTCGGCCTTGGCGTATGAGCCCTGCACGGCGCATGCGGCCGGGCATGCATCATCGCTGATGCCAATCACAATACCGGTGACGCGCGGGTTGGCGCGCAGGCGCTGCAGCGCAGCGCGCAGCTCCGGTTCGCGCGCGGTGGGAAGAACAGAAGTGGGGCGGTTGCTGGATGACAAGGGCTTACCTCTTGGATACAATGATTTTATGACGGGGCTGGCGCGCCGTCAAACGCAAGTTGGCATCTGCGGCAGCAGCTTGAAGAACTGCTGCCCTTTACGCGCACTGCAGCCATACTGAACGCTGTGTTAATGGCTTGTTTGCGGGATGTTCAGATTGCGGCGCCGCAATTTGTGGCACATTGGACGCGTAGGGGAGGAGAATTGCAATGCGCATTCCATCAAACGTAATCTCGAAACCGGCCGCGTTTCTAACAGCAGTAGTATTGCTGCTGGGAGTATTGCTGGCCGCAAATATCCTGCTGGCTGTAGTTTTGCGCTAGCGCGGCTGCGCTGCGGGCCGGGGCAGCACTGCCCGGAGTCATCCGCACAGCAGCACCGGGTGGGAGCGCGCCTGCAGCACGGCGTCGAGGCTGCCACCAAAAGCAATCTCGCGCAGCGGATTGGTGCTGTACCCGCCCATCACAATCAAATCACAATTTTTGTCCGCAGCTGTTTGCAGAATTGCTGCGGCAACCGCGCGCTGCTTCACTGAAATATATTCTGCCGGAGTCCAGTGCGCTTCCAGATACGCACGCGCTTCGGGCAGCGCATCGGGCGCTCCGGCACTGCAGTGCAGCACCACCAGTGCGGCATCCCAGGCGCCAGCCATGTAAGCCGCCACATACAACGCTTCGCGCGCCTTGGGGCTGCCATCAAAGGCCAGCAGTACGCGCTGCAAGCGGACGGGAACGGCGGGTGTGGCCAGCACTGGGCGCGGGCACGCCTGAATGATTGCGCGCAGGCCGGATGCCAGCCGGCTGCCAATATCATCCGCGGGTGGATGCGCCACATGCAGCACCAGCAGGTCCGCCCAAATGGCACGCGCCAGCAGCGCATTGCGCACAAGGCCGGTTTCAATTGCCAGCTGGCCGTTGATGCCGGCCGCTGTGCAGCGGCTGGCGAAGCTGCTGCGCAATGCCGGGGAGTAAGCTGGCTGCGCCTCATCACTTATGTGCAGTCCGCGCAACTCTGCCGATTCGAGCCTGGCAAGCAGCAGCGCTGTGTCAAGCGCGGGCCAGGCTTGCGCGTTGCCAGACACTCCCACCAGTATTTTGGAGAAGAGCTGCAGCGTGTCGCGCTTGCTAACCGCGCCCTTGCGCCACTGCCCAATCCGGGTTGCGCTGCGCAAGCTGGCCGGCACAATCAGGTTCGAAGCTGCGTTCCATATGCGCGTCAGCACCTGTGCGCTGCGCACCCCAAACTTGCCCGCCAGGTCAGCCGCAACCTCTTGCGTATCCATGCTCCACTCCAGCGCAGCCTCAAGCGTAGCGCGATGTTCTGCCAGCCATACATATAAATCTGTTTCCGTGCGGTCCGGCAGCGACTGCAGCAGGCTTTGGCTGCGGATAACCTCCACAACCGGCCGGTAAACAGTGTCGTACCAGCTGGCTACTGCGTCCTCCAGGCTCACCGCTGCTTGCGAGTCCATGCCCAAAAAGTAACGGTGCACGTCAATATGCTCGTCTAGAACGCGGTATTGGCCCGGTACTGTCATTAGCAGATTAGCGCCGGGGCGCAGGTGGTCGAGGCTGGTGCGCTCCAAAAATTCCACATAGCGCGCCTTGCAGATCAAGTCGTCCGGGTTGTCATTGGCGCTGAACGGAACGCGTGTGGGAATATCCAGCACGTAAGCCTGGATGGACTTGGCGCCCAGTTCGCGTGCGACGGAGATGCGATGGTTACCGTCCAAAACAAAGTACGCGTCGCCAATGCGGTAAAGCTCCACTGGCGGCAGCCCCATGCTCTCGGACGCAGCCCGCACGCCGGCCCAGCGCGTTTGATCGGAATCATGCAGTGGCAAAAAGCTGCGCGTGAAATCTGTATAGCGGCCCACGCTGCCAACAATCGCATCCAGCGCCACTTCTTGCAGGCCGCGCGGCGTGGAATGCGCCAGCCTTAATTGCTGGCGAACATCTTCAAAAGAAAGCAGGCCGGCCGGCCGGCCGCGCAGGCGCGCCAGAGTTTGTTCCAGCGCAGCTTTAGTGCGCGCACTGCGAAAGTCTTGCGCTGCGCGCAATCGATAATGATCTTCCATCAGCTTCTAATTGGGAGGAGTGAGTATAATCCACGCCAATTCCCGCTTGTTTTGTTGGATTGGAGATAAATAGAACGATGCCCACAACCCCGGATTTGCGCGTGCTGATTGCCGATGATATTGCCGCGGCGGGCATCGAGCGCCTGCGCACTGTGGCGCACGTGGACGTTGAAGCGGAAATCACGGCTGCGCAATTGCTGGCGCGCATCAGCAACTACCATGCGCTGGTGGTGCGCAGCCGCACGAAAGTTGATGCTGCACTGCTGGCGGCCGCAGCGCATTTGCGCGTGGTGGGGCGTGCGGGTGTGGGCGTTGACAATGTGGATGTGGCCGCCGCGGTGGCGCGTGATGTGATCGTGGTTAACTCGCCGCTGGCAGCCACCACCGCCGTAGCAGAGCTGACGCTGGCATTGATGCTGGCCCTGGCGCGGCAGGTTGCGTTTGCAGATGCGGCGATGAAGCAGGGCGAGTGGCCCAAAAAGAAACTGCAAGGCGCAGAGCTGGAAGGCAAGACACTCGGCCTGATTGGCTTCGGCCGCATCGGGCGCGAGGTGGCGCGGCGCGCACAAGCGTTTGGCATGCGCATTGTTGCATATGAGGTTATCCCGATTGATCCGGCATCGGTTGCGCATCTGGCCAGTTTGCTGGAGCTGCCGCAGGTGCTGGCTGCGGCAGACTACATCTCACTGCATGTGCCGGTGACGAGTGCAACGCGCAACATTATTGATGAAGCAGCGCTGGCAGCGTGCAAGCCGGGCGTGCGCATTGTGTGCACTGCGCGCGGCGGATTGATAGACGAGGCGGCTTTGCTGTCCGCGCTGCAAAGCGGCCGGGTGGCGGCTGCCGGGCTCGATGTCTTTGCTAGCGAGCCGCCCGGTGCAAGCGAGCTGGTGCGCCACCCGCAAGTAATTGCAACCCCCCATGTGGGAGCGCAGACCGCGGAAGCACAGGAGCGCGCTGGTGTGGATATTGGCGATGAAGTGGCTGCGGCATTGACCGGCAAGCCCCTGCGCTGGCGCGTAGTGCCGGATGCGGCCGGCTAAACCGCAAAAGCTGCTGCCCGCTAAATTCGCTGGCCGGGGGCGGAGCCCACAGTGCGCGCTGCATCCGGGCGCAGGCGGTTACGCAGCAGGCGGTAGGCGCACAGCACATTTACCGCCGCATAGATAGCGCTGTTCACTATTGCCGGAGTTTGCGCCGCATAATGCTTGCGATGAAAAATTTTCATTGCATCATGAAAGGCGTGGATCATGCGGGTGCTGTCTTTGCGCGTTGATGTGCCTTTGTGGTGGCGGACCACCACGCGCGGGTAATACATCACGGCATACCCGGCGCGCTGTATGCGCAGATTGAGATCCAGGTCCTCGCCGTACATAAAAAAATCCTCGTCCATCAAGCCAACTTTTGCGAGCGTGCTGCCGCGCAGCAGCTGGCAGGCACCGACGGTGGAGTCCACAGCAGCGGTTTCGTCCACGGGTAAAAACGTCATGTTGTAGCGGGCAAAGCGTGCGCTGTTGGGGAAGATACGGCTTAAGCCGAGCAGATGGTAAAGCGCGGTGGCGGGCGTGGGGGCGCCGCGCCGGCACGCCTTGTCCAAGCTGCCATCGGCCAGCACCAGCTTGGGACCCACCACGCCAACATTTGGATTGGCGTCCAAGTATGCCAGCATCAATCGCAAGCCATCGGCAGGCAGCTCTGTGTCCGGGTTGAGCAGCATTGCGTGGCGAAATTGTTGCGCGCCCGGGAAGCCGGCTGCGCGCAAACCAAGATTGTTGCCGTAGGAATAGCCGCCGTTGTGCGCGCTCTCAATGACTTGGCACCATGGAAATTCGGTTTGCACAAACTGCGGGGTGCCATCATCGCCGGCGTTGTCCACCACCCACACCGCAGCGTCAATGCCAGCCATGGCAGCGCCCACGCTGCGCAGACAGGCGCCCAGATACTCGCGCGAGTTGTGGCAAAGAATAATAATTGCGAGTGCGCGCACGGTTTAGCTGACGAGTATGTGCCAATAGCTGGCAGTGCGCCGCGCAAGCGTGGCGCCGTCAATGCGCTGCCGCATGCGCGCATACAGGCTGCGTGCCAGCCAATACGAGAGCCCGGCTATGGTTATCAGCTTCAACAGCAGATACCAGCCGGCCCCATAGTGCTTGCGAAAGAAGCGCGCCTGGCTGCGGGCAAACAGCACAGCGCTGCGTTCCGGCTGCCGGCTGGTGGCATGCGCGCCAATATGCGTGATGACGGCATCTGGCGTATACCAGAGCTGCCAGCCTGCGCGCTGTGCACGCCGGCACCAGTCGGTTTCCTCAAAGTAGAGCGCAAAGCCTTCATCCAATCCGCCGGTCTGCTCCCAAGCAGCGCGGCGTACCAGCACCGCAGCACCAAGAATGTGATCCACTTCGCGTTCGTGTTCATAAGCGGCTGCCGGATAGCGCCCGTTCGCAGTTGAGTTCAACGGCACAAGTTTCTCAAAGAAGCCAAAGAACGCCTGCGCAATACTTGGAAAGCGAAAAGTGGAGTGCTGCAGGCTGCCGTCCGCAAAAACCAAGCGCGGTGCCAGCATGCCCAATCCCGGCCGGCGGCCAGCCGCATCCAGCATGGCTTGCAGCGCGCCGTTGTGTGCCTCAGTGTCGGGGTTGAGCATCAACAGCCACGGCGCGCGTGCGGCGGCAAAACCAAGGTTGTTGCCGGCAGCGTAGCCCGAATTGCCGCCGGCATTAATCACCTGCGTCTGTGCAAACTGCTGCTGCACCAAGTCCGCGGTGCCGTCGCTTGAGGCGTTGTCCACGACGATGATCTCGAGTGCAAGTTCCGAATCACTGCGGTACAGGCTGCGCAGACAGGCAGCAATCACGCCCGCACTGTTGTGGGTGACGATGATGATGGAGAGTTGCGGGGCGGGCGCCGCAGCTGGCGGCTGCACTGGGCTGGGCATGTTGGGTGGGCCGGAGCCGGCGGGCTGCGCTGCCGCATCGTCCGCTGCTATCATTTCTTCGGCGTGTGCATTTTACACTGCCACATTGCCCACCCTGTGCTGCGCCTAAATCGTTCCAGTCAGTTTGTGCCATTGTTGCTGCCGTTTGTGGCAGTGCTGGTGTTTGCCAATGGCCTCAGTGCCCAGCTGCTGCGCTTTTGGGATGACAACCGCTATGTGACTGAGAACCCGTACCTGCTCAGCCTGAACTTTGCCAACCTGTGGGCAATGCTTACGCGTTTTTATTTTGCCAACTATGCACCGGTCGTGCTGCTTAGTTTTGCTTTGGACTATCGCGTGTGGGGCTTGCAGCCGTTTGGCTATCACCTCACCAGCCTGCTGCTACATGCGCTGAATGTGGTGCTGGCTTACGCCGTGGCACGGCGGCTGTTGGGCAGTCGCAGTGGCGCATTGGTGGCCGCGCTTGTGTTCGCCCTGCATCCGCTGCAAGTAGAGGCGGTGGTGTGGGTGGCCGGGCGCAAAACCCTGCTTTGCAGCAGCTTTGCACTGCTAGCGCTGCTGTGTTACATGCGCAGTGGTGCAGCCAGCGTGACCAGCAGTGGCCGCAACTCAAGCCAGCTGCTCGGCAGCAGCTGGCTGCTGCTGGCGCTGGCGCTGCTTTGCAAAGCATCAGTGGTTGGCATGCCCGCAATTTTTGCCACGTACGACCGCTTGTGGCTGCGCCATAGTTGGAAGCGCATCTTGCAGCGCAATCTGGTGCCGCTGCTGCTGGGTGGCAGCATTGCAGCGCTCACATTGGTTGCGCATTCCGAGGCCGGTGGCATCAAGGCGCTGCGCGGCGGCAGTGTGTTCGTCATGGCGCAGATCATGCTGCTCGTGGCCTGGGATTATGTTGGTTCGTTCATTTTGCCACTCAACCTTAACAACTTATACCTGTATGACCTGGCTGTGCTCAAGGGCAACTGGCGGGTGTGGTTGGGCTTGCTGCCGGTGGTGGGAGTGCTGCTGGCGGCGTTCGGTGCCTACCGCGGCCGGCGCCTGTTGCGATTTGGCGGCGTGTGGCTGCTGGTGCTGATGCTGCCGGTTGCCAACCTGTTGCCGCTCAGCCCGCACCGGGCGGACCGCCACGTGTACCTGGCGCTGCTGGCAGTGGGTCTTTGGTTGGGAGCGTGGGCTGCGCGCCGCGGGCATCTTTCCAAGTGGCGGCTGGTACTGGCCGGCATGGGCGGCATGTCAGTTATTTTTTGGATCGTGACTGCCAGTGCGCGCAGCCGTGTGTGGCAGAACGACGTTATTCTGTGGCGTGATCATCTGGTTCAATATCCAAGCTCGGTAACCGGCAATATTAATCTGGCGGGCGAGTACATTGCACTGAACAGGGATGATCTGGCGGCGCCGCTTTACAAGCGGCTTTTGATATTGGATCCTGCAGATATGCGCCCGCCTTTTTTTCTGGCGCAGATAGCGGCCCGGCGCGGAGATGTGGCCGCCGAGATTGGGTACTACCGCCGCGCCGTGAGTGTCAGCGCAAGCAATGCGGAGCTGCGCAACAATCTTGGTTACGCATTGCTGTCGGCCGGCCGGCCGCAAGAGGCATTGCTCGAATTTGCCGCAGCACTTTCATTCAAACCCGGTTACGGGCGTGCCATCCTGAACAAAGGCACAGCCGAGCTGGTGCTTGGCCAGTTTGTGCATGCGCGCGACTCATTCCGGGCAGTGCAGCAGCTCGACGCCGACGCACCAGACGCCGCAAGCGGATTGTGTGAGGCACTTGCCCAGCTGGGAGATCTGGCCAATGCACTGGTGCAATGCGAAGCGGCCGTCAAGCGCGCGCCAGAAAACGGATTATATTTGGCGCGCACCGCAAACGTGCTGCTAATGCAAGGCAACGCTGTGGCCGCGCTGCAGATTGCACAACGCGCAATTGCGGCCGAGCCGCAGGCAGCTGCCGGCTACCGCATTCAAGGCGATGCGTACCGTTTGCTCGACGAGCCGGTCTGGGCTGCGGGCTTTTATCGCGAAGCACTGCGCCGTGACCCAAATAACTTGCAAGCGCTGCAGGGTTTGCGGCTGCTTGGAAAGTAAGCAGCGCGCCGCCAGGATTTTGCGATGACCGAACCGGCTGCATCATTTTGGCTTGACCGCGCTGGCAGCTGGCAGCCGCCAGACCCGGGCGTGCTGCCGGCCCGTGCGGATGTGGTGGTGATTGGCGGCGGAATGACCGGCCTGCGTGCAGCGCAGCGCGCAGCGGTCCTGGGTGCGCATGTGGTGCTGCTGGAGCAGCGCGCACTTGTGGGTGGTGCCACCGGCCGCAATGGCGGGCACGTCGTTGCGGGTCCGGCTGACTCCACGGCTGAAACAGTGCGCTTGCTTGGAATGGCTGCTGCGCGCGAAATCTGGGACTTCACATTGCACACGGTAAACGCAATGCGCGAATTTGTTGCGGCGGAAGGCGTGGAGTGTGATTTAAGGTTCGCGGGCACCGCGCGTTTGGCATTTGTGGAAAAGGAGCTTGCCGACTTTGAGGCAGACGCTGCGCTGCTGCAAACACTGGGCATTGCTGCGCAGCCATGGTCGCGCGCTGAGTGCGCCACACGCACGCACAGCGATGCGTTCATCGGCGGTCTCTTCTATCCGCATGGCGGGCAGCTGTGGCCGGCCAAGCTGGCGCGGGCCGTGGCTGCGGCAGCAGCGCGCGCGGGAGCGCGCTTGCACAGCGGCGTGCAAGTGCACGCCGTCACGGCGGATGGTGCAATGCTGCAAGTGCAAACATCGGCCGGTGCGCTGCAGGCGCGCGCGGTAATCCACGCCAGCAACGGCTGGGCGCGGCGCTTGCTGCCCGAGCTGCACAATGTGCTGGTGCCCGTGATCGGGCAAGTGCTGGCCACGGCGCCGGCAGCGCACATGTGGGACTTTGGACTGGTGGCCAACGATGGCTATGAGTATTGGCGCCAGCTGCCGGACGGGCGCATTGTGCTGGGTGGCATGCGCTGGCGCAGTGCCACCATGGGCCGCGACTGCGATGACGACACGCAGTTGGACGCGGAGACCAGCGCCGCGCTGCGTGCATTTTTGCCGGCGCATTTTGCGGCGCTGGCTGCGCTGGCGGTGGAGTATGAGTGGAGCGGCGTGATGTGCTACACACCGGACGCGCAGCCGCTGGTGGGTGCGCTGCCGGGGCGGCCCGGCGAATACATTGCGGCGGGCTACACCGGGCATGGCATGCCGCTCGCATTTATGGCTGGCTGCTGCGTGGCGGAGCTGGCGCTCGGCGCGCCGCCCACAATTACGGCGAACGCCTTCTCTCCCAAGCGCTTTGATAGCACTACTCTATAATGCCAGATATGCACAACCTAATTGCCAAAGCCAAAGCATTGCAACCGCGCCTGGTGGAACTGCGGCGCACAATTCACCGCAGGCCGGAGCTGGGTTTTGAAGTGCACGAGACTGCGGCGCTGGTGGCGCGCACTTTGCGCGAGCTGGGCATTGAAGCCCAGACGGGTGTTGGCAAGACGGGCATTGTGGGCCACCTGGGCGATGGCGCCGGCCCGGTGGTGGCGCTGCGCGCGGACATGGATGCGTTGCCGATTCATGAGTTGAATGCGGTGGATTACGCTTCCACGGTTGCGGGCCAGATGCATGCGTGCGGCCACGATGCGCACACTACGATGCTGCTGGGAGCGGCGATGCTGCTCGCCGGCGAAAAGCTCAGCGGGCAGGCGCGCTTTATTTTTCAGCCGTGCGAGGAAACCTCGGATGATGAGGGGATCAGCGGGGCGCCGCGCATGGTTGCCGACGGCGCGCTGTCCGGGGTGAACTCTGTGATCGCGCTGCATGTGGATGGCACGCTGGAGACCGGCCAGATTGGCATCGAGTCCGGCATGGTGCTCGCAGCCGTCGACTCGTTCAATGCGGTTGTGCGCGGGCGTGGCGGCCATGGTGCGCACCCTGACACCGCCAACGATCCGATCTGGCTGGCAACCCAAGTATTGAACGCGTTGTACGCAGTGCCTTCGCGGCGCATTGATCCGCTGCAGCCTTGCGTGCTCTCGCTGGGTGTTATCCGCGGCGGGCACGCCTCCAATATTATTCCGGCTGAGGTTTATTTGGAAGGAACGCTGCGCAGCATGGATCCGGGAGTGCGCGAACAGCTGCTGCTGGAAGTGGAGCGCTGCCTGCAAGTGGCGCGTGCGCTTGGCGGGGACTTTACCTTGAAGATCGAGCGCGGCTATCCGCCGCTGCACAATCATGCGGGCGTGGCAGATGAAATTCGCGCCAGCGCCTACGACCTGCTGGGCACTGCCGGCTTGGGTGCGGCGCAGCCTTCAATGGGTGCCGAGGACTTTGCCTACATGACGCAGCAGTGCGACGGCGCCATGTTCCGTTTGGGTGTGAAGCCGCCCGGCGCAGCGGCGCGCCACCTGCATACCGCAGACTTCAACCTGGATGAAGATGCGCTGCCGCTGGGCGCCGCCATGCTGGCTGCCACCGCCATGCGCTTGATGGCGCGCGGCGTCAAGTAAGTTCGCCAGCGCGTTCCCGCATGCAAACTCGCATCCTCGGGCGCAGCGGGCACGCCAGCAGTGTGGCAATTTTTGGCGCCTACGCCATCGGCGAGCTGGCGCAGGCGGATGCGGACTCCGTAATTGAGCAGGTGCTGGCTGCGGGCGTAAACCACGTGGATGTTGCGCCGTCTTACGCGCAAGCGGAGCAGCGCCTGGGAGACTGGCTGCGGCGCAATCCCGCGCACAAGTTTTTTATTGGCTGCAAGACGCAGCTGCGCTCTCAGGCTGAAGCAGCTGCTGAGCTGCGCCAGTCGCTGCGCCACCTGCACCTTGAGAGTTTTGATCTTTTTCAACTGCACGCCGTAACAAACATTGCAGAGCTTGATCAGGTGACGGCGCACGGCGGGGCGCTGGATGCGATTGTGGCGGCGCGCGCTGCGGGTGTTGTGCGCCACGTGGGCATCACCGGCCATGGCGTGGAGGCGCCGCGCGTGTTCCTAGAGGCGCTGCGGCGCTATGACTTTGATACGGTGATGTTCCCGCTCAACTTTGTGCAGTGGGCCCTTCCGGAATACCGTGCAGCGGCAGAAGAGCTGCTGCTGGCATGTGCGGCTGCGAATGTGGGCGTAATGATCATCAAGTCCGTGGCGCGCGCGCCGTGGGGCGGACGGCCGCCCACGCACCATACTTGGTACGAACCATTTGGGAGCGCAGAGATTGTGCAGCGTGCCGTGGATTTTGTGCTTTCGCAAAATGTGACCGGTCTTTGCACGCCCGGCGACGCGGGCTTGCTGCCGTTGGTGCTGCGCGCCTGTGCGCAGCATGCGCCGCTTAGTGCGGTTTCAGCGGAAGCTTTGGTGCAAACAGCCACTGCGCACCAGCCGCTTTTTGCGTGACGGGTGGCGCCCGCAGGCGCAAAAAAATTAACCGAGCGTGTTAATTACAAAGTTGAGCAGCTGCCAATACGCGCGCCGGAGCACCGCCGGCCAGCGGGTGGCGGGCAGCGCCGGTGGAAATGCGCCCGCAACGGAGTCATCAAAGCGCGGTGACCAACTGCTGGCATCCCAAAGCACATCCGCGCCGTACAGCCCCAGCTCCACCACCAGTTTGTCCGGCGCGCTGCCGTTTGCGGCATAAGTATTGCCGTGCGCATGCAGGCGCTCGGGCTTGGGATCGATGTCCACATTTTCAAAAAATGGTGCGGTACTGAACACAGCCAGTCCCACGGTGTTGTTGTTCGTCAGCTTATTGTTGTATATCTCCACATCGTCTGCACCAAGCACCAGAATGCCCACGCCGTTGGGCAGCATCGCTGATGTCATCTCGGGCGTGGAGAAATTTGCCAGATTGTTGTCACGGCTGATGTTGTTGTACAGGCGCGTGCCGCGCGATGCTTTTGATGGCAGGTTGGGCAGCAGGTCAATGAAGATGCCGACGCTGTTGCCGTATGCCTCGTTGTTGTAGACCTCGGCGTCAATCGAATTCTCCACCTCAATGCCAATCACGTTTCCGTAGGCAACACTATTGCGCACCACAATCTTGCGGCACTGGCCCACATAAATGCCCGCATCATTTACGCCTGTGGCGGTGACGCGTTCAATCAGCACATCGCTGCAGTGCACCGGGTAAACGCCGTAAACGCCGGTGGCCTCCACAAACAAATCGCGCAGCACAATGCCGGTTGCGCCATCCACAAACACGCCGTTGTTGCGATAGTTGCGCAGCGTCAAATTTTCAATCACCAGATTGTTGCCGGTGGCAGAGATGCCGTTGGCATGCTGGCCCTGCCCGTCCAGCACGGGCCGGTTGCCGGCAGCATCCACCACGCCGCGCACCGTTAGGTTGGGCGTGTCCGTGACCACGGCCTCGTTGTAAGTGCCGGCTTCAATCTCAACGATGTCGCCGGGGATGGTGCCATCGACAACAGTTTGAATTGATGTGCCCGACTTGACGCGCAATGTGGTGGCTGTGCGGGCTGTGGGCTGGCTGCTGCCGGTGTTGGCTGCGGCTGCCGCCACGCGGCCGGAATTTGCAAGCGCTGCCACAACCGGCAGGCGGCTGGGCACACTGGCGGGTACCAGCGGCGTCGAGCTTTCGTCCGTGAGTGCGTAGAGGAAGTTCACAAGATCCGTGCGCTCGACGCTGCTAAGCTCAAACGGCCGAATGAAACGGGAGAGTGTGCCTGCCGGGCGGGCTTCAGGGCCGGCGCGCATTCCTTTGCCCGTGGCATACATGTCCAGCACGGCTTCAAGCGTGGGCAGGCTGCCGTCATGCATGTACGGTGCACTCAGTGCAATGTTGCGCAGCGTGGGCACCTTGAACGCGCCACGATCCGCGGCATTGCCGGTCACATCGGCGCGGCCGTTGTCGGTGCTGTTCACGCTCAAGCGTTCAAAGCCGCCGTT